>Ga0302215_10003387_pt1 | contig 10715 bp, 9 predicted proteins | sample II_Fen_N3_1_FD_194580 | JGI IMG/M metagenome (GOLD analysis project Ga0302215, IMG submission 194580) | Peat permafrost microbial communities from Stordalen Mire near Abisko, Sweden - II_Fen_N3_1 | ecosystem: Environmental > Terrestrial > Soil > Wetlands > Permafrost | place: Sweden: Abisko... | reverse complement strand
GTTTCCTGCATTTTCCATACAATAGTTTCGATAATTTTATTCGTTTGCTGCGTGAATGTGCCATCAATCCTGAGGTAAAAGAGATTAACATCAGCATTTATCGCTTGGCTAAAAATTCAAAAGTTGTTCAAGCGTTGATTTGTGCGGCCATGAATGGAAAGAAGGTCACCGTAATGGTAGAACTTTTGGCAAGATTTGATGAATCATCGAATATCAACTGGGCCAAGCGTATGAAAGAAGCCGGAATTCGTGTAATATTCGGGGTCGAGGGACTGAAAACGCATTGTAAAATAGTGCATATCACGGCTCGTCACGGAGATATTGCTTGCATTGGAACCGGGAATTTCCATGAAGGAACCTCAACAGTTTATACAGATTTTTTGCTTATGACTGCTCATAAAGGCATTGTTGATGAGGTGGCACAAGTATTTCATTTTTTGGAACAACCCTATCAGACTCCAACATTCAAGCACCTGATTGTCTCACCCATGTTCATTCGCAGTCAGTTGTACAAATTAATTAAAACCGAAACCGAAAATGCGAAAAAGGGAAAGAAGGCGTTTATATATTGTAAAATTAATCACGTTGTAGATGAACAAATCATTGAAAAGCTATATTTGGCATCGAATGCGGGCGTGGAAATTAAACTATTAGTGAGAGGAAACTGTTCCTTAAAAACAGGAGTGCGTTTAATGAGTGAAAATATTGAGGCATATGGAATTATCGACCGCTATCTGGAGCACTCTCGCATTATGATTTTTTGCAATGGGGGTGATGAACGCTATTTTATTGGCTCGGCGGATTGGATGCAACGTAACCTGGATAATCGGGTGGAAGTTTATACACCGGTGTACGACCCAACTTTGCAGAAGCAGCTGAAAAAGGCCATTGAATATGGACTTAAGGATAACCTCAAAGCAAGAATCGTAGATGGTTCAGGCAAAAACATACTCAATGGGTTGCCCGATGAAGCCCCGTTTCGTTCACAAGAAGAGTTGTATAAGTATTATAAAAAAATGTCGGAACAAGAGTAGATTAAACAAATAAACAGACGGATGAATGAAAAACAATTTGCAGCGATAGACATTGGTTCGAATGCTGTACGGCTTTTGATAAAGTGCGTTTCGGATGACGCGAATGAACACGAACTGAAAAAGCAATTAATGGTTCGTGTGCCAATTCGTTTGGGGCAAGATTCATTTGTGGCGGGAAGAATCAGTGATGCAAAGTTTAAAAAACTGCTAAAACTCATGAAAGCCTTTAAGCATTTGATGAAAGTATATGAAGTTACTGAATTCAGGGCTTGCGCCACATCGGCCATGCGTGATGCTGAAAACTCGAGTCATATCGTCAAGGAAATCTCCCAAAAAACAGGAATTAAAATAAATATTATTACCGGTCAGGAAGAAGCGGCTATAATCTATGAAAGTCATTTTGCCGATAGCCTGAATAAAAAACTGAATTATATTTATGTGGATGTGGGTGGAGGTAGCACGGAAATTACGCTGATCGTGGAAGGCGAAATGATACAATCAAAATCGTATGACATCGGAACAGTAAGGCTTTTGAACAAGAGAGTGGAAGAATCGGAATATGAAAAATTGAGAAATGATCTCAGCGAAATCAAATCAAAATACGTAATCAGTGATATAATTGGCTCCGGTGGAAATATTATAAAACTAAGTACCTTGGCAAATCCAAAGAAGTCGGAAAACCTGACACTTCAGAAGCTTGAAAATATCAGTGGGATTTTAAATAAATTCACTGTACCGGAATTAATGGAGAAATTTAATCTGCGAGCTGACAGAGCTGATGTGATTACACATGCTGCCAGCATTTACATTGAAGTAGCTAAAGGAATAGGCGTAGAGAGTTTCATTGTTCCCCGTATCGGTTTGAGCGATGGTATTGTGCATTTGCTCTATGAAAACTGGAAGCAGCAAACCCTTGAAAAATCAATAGAAAATTAAGAAAACAACGTCCGAAAGAGAAATCTCTCGGACGTTGTTCTAAAATTGGTATTGAATACCTCTGTTTGATACCCTAAAATTAAGCGTTTTTTGCGTGTGAGTAAGTTAAATATCGCTTATCTATTAATCTTCTTTTATTCTCTTGGTGAATGTTTCAGAACCTTTGCATCTATATAGAAGAAAATTTCTTCGGCAATGTTGCTACAATGGTCACCCATACGCTCCAGCTTGCGGAAAGCACTGATTAACTGAAGGCATTCAAATGCCCGATCGGGATTTTTTTGAATGTAGTTAGCAATAATCCTGGCTGCATCTTTATTGATTTCGTCTACCTGATAATCTTCGCTGAAAATGGCCGAAGCAATATCCGATTTCTCGTTTTCAAAAGCTTCCAACCCTTGAGTCAACATTTTGGTTACCTGGTCAATCATTAGTCGCAAATTGGTTTCGGATATGATTTCAGCATCCAGAATAACCGAAGGATTGGCAAGCAAAACTCCCGAAATACCATAAGCAAAATCAGCGATGCGCTCCAGGTTGGAATTGATTTTCAACACCGCCAGCACAAAACGCAAATCGACTGCCACCGGTTGATAAAGTGCAATGACATTTTCGCAGAAACGGTCAATTTTTAGTTCGTAGGCATCCACTTTCTTCTCACGCATGGATACTTTTTTTGCCAGTTCTTTATCAAACGACAAAATAGCTTCCCCCGAATTGGTAACCTGTGAAATAACCAGTTTCCACATTTCGGTAACGTCTTGTTTCAGCGTTATAAGTTCTTGTTCTAAGTGTGTCATATTTTTATGTCTAATGTCGTAAGTCTAAAGACAAAAGTTTAGACCTCGGTTGTTTTTTTATATTGTAATAAATGAACTTTTACCACTTCAGATAAGGGGTTATTATTATCAACCAAATCTACCGGTAATATAATTTTGAGTTGATATTTTTTCCGGATTGGTAAATATCTTGGTGGTTTGATCGAATTCAATCATTTCGCCTAAATAGAAATAGGCCGTTTTATCACTAACGCGTGATGCTTGTTGCATGTTGTGCGTCACAATGATAATGGTATAATCTTTTTTCAGTTCATAAATCAGTTCTTCAATTTTGGATGTGGAAATCGGGTCGAGTGCCGAAGCGGGTTCGTCCATCAAAACTACCTTGGGCGAAATAGCCAAAGCGCGGGCAATACAAAGCCGTTGTTGCTGACCGCCCGATAGTGCAAAGGCGGATTTATTCAATTTATCTTTTACCTCGTCCCACAAAGCTGCAGATTTGATGGATTCAATAACTCTTTCTTCGATAAAGGTTTTGTCCTTAATCCCATTAACGCGCAATCCATAAGCCACATTTTCAAAAATACTTTTGGGGAATGGATTCGGTTTTTGAAACACCATTCCAATTTCTTTGCGTAACTCGTCCACGTGGATGTTTGGTGCGTAAATGTCTTTGCCTTCTACCAGAATTGATCCAGTCATACGTGTTCCGTCAATCAAATCGTTCATGCGGTTGAGAAGTCTCAGAAACGTGGATTTTCCACAACCGGAAGGACCGATCAGAGCCACTACATCGTTTTTTTGTACTTCGAGATTGATGTTTTTCAGCGCATGATATTCGCCGTAATAAAAGTCAACATTTTTAGCTTCAATTGTTAGCATGTCTTTTTATGTCTGATGTCTAAAGTCTGATGTCTAAAGTCTTTTTGACTTTTGACTTTTGTCTTTCGACTGATTTTAATTCGTTTTTACCTTTTTAGAAAAATAGGTTCGCAATACGTTTGCCAATAAATTTACAAACAGTACAATAACGATAAGTACCAAAGCTGTCCCGTAAGCCACACCGCGTGAAGCTACAATGTCTGTCCCGCTGGTTGAAATTACGTACAGGTGATAGGGCAATGCCATTACCTGATCGAAAATACTGGTTGGTAGTTTCGGCAAAAAGTAGGCTGCAACTGTGAATAGGATAGGAGCCGTTTCGCCCGAAACGCGACCTATCGAAAGAATTAACCCGGTAATTACGTTTGGCATGGCCATGGGCATGATTACTTTACGGATGGTTTGCAGCTTGGTGGCCCCCAATGCCAAACTCCCTTCGCGATACGAATTATCAATGGCTTTCAATGATTCTTCAGTGGTTCTGATTACCAACGGCAACGAAAGTAAACCCAGTGTGAGCGAACCGGCCAAAATGGAATCGCCGAATTTCAGGGTATTGACAAACAACGACATCCCGAAAAGTCCGAAAACCACCGACGGAACTCCGCTCAGGTTATTGGTCATAATGCGTATAAAGGTTGCCACTTTGCTTCCGGTGGCATATTCATTCATATAAATGCCGGACATGATACCAATAGGAAAACTAAAGATACTACTTCCGACAACTAAACACAATGTTCCGACTATAGCTGGGAGAATCCCGCCCTTGGTCATACCTTCTTCGGGAGCTTTGCTGAGAAAATCCCAACTGATTACTCCAATTCCCCGAATGACTATAAAACCAAGGATAATAAATAAAATGGCTACAACTGAATAACTCATCAGTTTGAAAATGGTAAACGCAATGGCTTGCGAGTAACGTTTTTTTCTGTCGGTATTTTTTGCTTGTATAACTGGTGTCATTTTAATTACTATATTTTTTACGACCAATAAACTCAATACTTATGCTGATTATCATGGTGATTATAAACAGTATTACGCCAAGCATAAACAATGCCTGATAGTGACCTCCTCCTGCTGATACTTCCCCCAACTCCGCTGCAATGGTCGCAGGAATGGTACGAACCGGTTCGAGCAAGGTATGTGGAATAACAGCTGCATTCCCTGTAACCATCAATACCGCCATGGTTTCGCCAATGGCACGTCCGATTCCCAGAACAGCTGCGGAAGTAATTCCGGATTTTGAATAAGGAATAATCACTTTATAAATGGTTTGCCATTGCGTGGCACCTAACGCCAAACTGGCTTCTTTCATAGCGCGAGGTACGGTTCGCATGGCATCTTCGGCTACTGTTATTATAGTAGGTAGAGCCATAATTCCAAGCACCACACTTCCTGCCAATGCTGTTTCGCCAACAGGCAATTGAAATAATTTTTGAAGAAATGGCACGATTACCACTAAACCGAAGAAACCATAAACTACCGATGGAATTCCGGCTAATAGCTCGATTACAGGTTTCAGTATATTTCTTACCCTCATGGTTGATATTTCAGCCAGATAAACTGCCACGGCAATACCGAAAGGTAAGGAGAGCAAGATGGCCCCCAAACTTACCCAAAGCGTTCCGAGCAAAAGTGGTAATAATCCGTATTGAGGAGAAGGTGAAGCCGTGGGATACCACTCTTTACCTCCAAAGAAGTCACCGGGACGCAGCGTTTCGTGTTTCAGCAATTTGCCGTTAAAGCTTTTGGAAATATAGGAGGTTGGTAAAAACAGGATAATGCCCGGGTGTTTGGCGGTAAGTTCGCTGGCTTTGGCAGGAATGTTTTCAAAGTTAGCACCTAATTCGGCTTCGGTGTAATACTTGGTCAAATCGCTCAACCGAACCAACTCAATAGGCAGCTCTTTTCCACCGACTTCGTCCCAATTTGATATTTTCCCATCAAAAATTTCTTTGATTTGATAGGAAGATAAATGTTTAACCGGATTGGTGTTGTTCAATGCCAGTTCATAACCGTCTTCAATCACCGGACTGTTGAATAAACCTGCTGCTTCTTTAAATAAAAAAAGGATGATTAACAAGATGGTGATACTGGTAATGCTCCCACTTATCAATAAAATACCCTCGACTAACTTTTCTAAAAATCTTTTCACGTAGTGTTTCGTTTAAAAATCGATGCAAAGAAACTGCTTTTGTATTAAGACGGAATTAAGAAGATGTTACAAATCTATTACAAAACATAACAATTTAGATGACATTTTTTCCCTGTAATATTATACTGTATAAATCTGCGTTTTCAGTCGATTTAATGAGCTAAAATTCAGATTTACAATTTGTAATAACAATGTAACACATTTGACAAAACACTGTAATTTGGCCGCCGTTTCTTTGCACCGTAAAAAAGGTTCAAAAAATACAATCAAATTCAATAATTAAATTTTAAAGTAAAATGAAATTAAAAAGTTTAGCAATTATCGCTTTAGGTCTGATTTGTTCGACCGTTGCTTTCTCTCAGGAAAAGGTGGATTCACTTGATCTACACGAACAACGTATTTCGTTGGTAGAAGACGGACTTGTTCAATTAAAAAAATTGAAATTGAGTGGTTATATTCAGGCTCAATGGCAATCTTCACAGCTTGACTCTGCTCTAAACAAATCAAACGACATGAAAGTTGGTATTGCCAACAACGGACCAGAAAAAGTTGCAGGGGCTAATAACTATAATCGTTTTGGAGTACGTCGTGGTCGCTTAAAAGCAACTTACGAAGACTTTGGATGTCAAGCTGTAATTGAATTTGACATTTCAGAAAGTGGTTTGAAAACGAAAGATCTTTATTTAAACGTACTTGATCCATGGTTGAACACTTTCGCTGTGAAGGGTGGGGTTTTTGACAATCCATTTGGTTATGAAATAGGTTATTCTTCGTCTAAACTTGAATCTCCGGAACGCAGCCGTTTAATCCAGACACTTTTCCCTGATGAGAAAACACTGGGAGGTATGTTGACTATACAGGCTCCAAAAACTTCTCCATGGAATGTATTGAAACTTGAAGCTGGTTTAGTTGCCGGTAATGCTATCAGCAAGGATTATAAAAGCCAGAAAGATTTTGTTGGACACTTAACGTATGTGAATTCAACTCCTACACTTAAATACGGTATTGGAGTATCATTGTATTCAGGTTATATTCTGCAAACAAATGCAAATGTTTATACCATGTCAAACGGAGCATTTGTTCTTGATAACACAGCTTCCAATTTAAATTCATTTGCAAGTCGTTCATATTTCGGATTGGATGGTCAGTTCAGTATTGCTTCCGATCTTGGTTTGAGCTCTCTTCGTGCTGAATTTATTTCAGGAAACCAACCAGGTACATCTGGAAGCTCTGCAAGTCCGAATGCATATGATCCTACAACAGCCGCTGCAGCTGATACTTATATTCGTCCTTTCAATGGAGGTTATATAAACTTTGTTCAAGATATTGCTGATACAAAACATTCAATCGTAGTTAAATATGACTGGTATGATCCTAATACTGCAGTAGCAGGAGATCAAATTCTTGTAGCTGCTAAAACAGGTAAAGCTGATGTTGCTTATTCAACTTTAGGTCTTGGATATATGTATCGTTTGAACACCAATGTTCGCTTAATGGTTTATTACGATATGGTGACAAACGAAAATGTGGCAAAATATTCTTCTTCACTTAAAGGATATACAAAGGACCTGACTGATAACGTGGTAACAGTTCGTTTCCAATACAAATTCTAAAATGATTCAAAACCTACAAAAGGTTTATTGATAGGGTTTCAAAAAAAATAAAAGAAATAATAAAAAAATCTCTTATTCCCCTTTAGACTTCGGCGTGAGCTCAGTCGAACGGGGTTAAGGGTAAAAAACAAAAACAATATGAAAAAACTTATTTTATCCGTAATGTTGGTATGCGCAATTGCTCCTTCATTCTATGCTCAAAAATTAAAAGGAAGTGATACTGTATTACCATTGGCTCAAAAAGAAGCTGAAGCTTTTGGAAAGAAAACAGGTAAATCGGTAACAGTAATCGGTGGTGGTAGCGGTGTTGGTATTGCTGCTCTTTTGGAAGGTACAACCGATATTGCAACTTCATCACGCAAAATGAAATTTGACGAAAAAGTGAAATGTCAGGAAGCTGGTAAATCAATCGTTGAAAAAATAGTTGCTTACGATGCATTGGCTATTATCGTTAATCCTTCAAATCCCGTATCAAAATTGACTCGTGTTCAGTTGGAAGGTATATTTACAGGTAAAATCACTAACTGGAAACAAGTTGGTGGCGAAGATCTTAAGATCGTTCCTTACTCACGCGAAACAAGTTCAGGTACGTATGACTTTATCAAAGAATATGTATTGTTGAATAAAAATTATATGAGCTCAATCCTAAGTATGCCTGCTACCGGAGCTATCGTTCAGTCGGTAAGTCAAACAAAAGGAGCTATAGGTTATGTAGGATTGGCTTATTTGAACACTTCAATCAAAGCTCTTCATGTTTCTTTTGATGGTAAAAACTTTATCGAGCCTAACGAAACTACTGCAAAAAACAAAACGTATCCAATTATTCGCCCCTTGTTTTTCTACTACGAAAAAGCAAAAGAATCAAAATACATACCTTTCGTAAACTTTGTACTTTCTGATGAAGGTCAGAAAATAGTTGAAAAAGTAGGGTATGTGCCTTTGAAGTAATAAACTTACTATACACCCTGATGGGAACCAAAAACCGTTGTTGAACTTGATTCAACAACGGTTTCTGCTTTTTAGCAAACTGTAATACTAATTTCATGGCGCTGTTGTAATGTCGCAATATACAAGCATTTACTTTGTAATAAAAAACAGTGACTATGTATAATCAAAAATTTTATCCAACGATTGTTATTTCCGATGTTCATTTGGGTACGGAGCATTCCAAGACCCGCGAATTGGCTGACTTTCTGCGGACGGTAAATTGTGAAAAGCTCATTCTGAACGGCGATATAATTGATGGATGGCATTTGCAAAAAGGCGGAAAAGGCAAATGGAAAAAAGAACATACCGACTTCTTCAAAATAATCATGAAGATGATGGAGAACCACAATACCAAGGTGGTTTATATCCGCGGAAATCACGATGACTTTATTGATCACCTGGCTCCTTTCTCTTTTGCCAATATTTCAATCGTCAAAGATTACGTACACGAACGATTTGGAAAGCGTTACTATATCGTTCATGGCGATATATTCGATAATATAACTTCCAAAATGGTATGGCTGGCTAAATTGGGCGATGTGGGCTATACTTTCCTGCTTTGGGTGAATCGTATTTACAACCTTTATCGTACTAAAAAGGGATTGCCTTATTTTTCGCTATCGCAAAGCGTGAAACAGCGCGTAAAATCAGCCGTATCTTATATTTCCAACTACGAAAACGAGTTAATTGCTTTGGCTCGCGTGAAACATGCTGATGGCATTATCTGCGGACATATTCACCAACCTGCCGATAAAATGGTAGATGGCATTCATTACCTCAATTCGGGCGACTGGGTGGAAACCATGTCGGCATTACTTGAAAACGAAGACGGTACCTGGGAAGTGTATATGCACAATGAGGCCAAAAACGAAATCAAACCTGTGGAAGTGATTAGTTTTCCAACTACATCCGAAAAAAGTGCAGTTAGAGTGGCTTTCTCCAATAATGCGACGTTCAATCAGTTTTTCTAATCCCATTATTTGATGAATTATATATTTGTGGTGCAGGGCGAGGGGCGAGGACATTTTACACAAGCTCTTAGCTTGAAGGAGATGTTGGAGCGTAATGGGCATACTGTGAAAGCGGTTATGGTAGGGTGTAGTGCCAAGCGGTCGTTACCCGACTTTTTTACCCGAAAAATCAATACGGAAATTATCCGCTATCAAAGTCCGAATTTCTTACCTACACCCAAAGGGAAAGGCTCACCGCTGCTGATAAGCATACTTTATAACCTCATTTTACTGCCGGTTTATATTCAAAGCCTATTCACCATTCGCAATGTAATTCGCCACAAACAACCCGACGTGGTGATTAATTTCTACGAATTACTTTGTGGAGTTACGTACGGTGTTTTCAATCCCGAAGTGCCGATGATTAATGTGGCGCACCAATATTATTTCCTGACACCCGAATTTCATTATACCGGTGATAAAAGGGCTCAGTTCAAATTGCTGAATCTTTATTCCAGATTTACCGCTTTGAATGCCTCCAAAATTCTGGCTCTTTCGTTCCGCGAACTCGAAACTACTGAATTTGGCAAGATTAAGATTGTTCCTCCATTGCTGCGAAAGGAAGTGATTAATTACAAACCCAAAAAAGGAAACTATATTCACGGCTATATGCTGAATAGCGGCTATGCTACCGAACTGACACGCTGGAGCAAATCCAACCCCAATCAGGAACTTCATTTTTTCTGGGACAAGAAGAATGCCCGGGAAAAAGAAATGCCGTCACCAACGCTGACGTTGCATAAGCTCAGCGATACGCTTTTTCTGAAATACATGGCAGGCTGCAAAGCGTATGCCACTACCGGAGGTTTCGAGTCGGTTTGTGAAGCAATGTATTTGCAAAAACCCGTACTGATGGTTCCCACGCACATTGAGCAGGAATGTAATGTGCTGGATGCCATTCAATCCAACGCAGGTGTATCCGCTAACGAATTTGAGTTAGATTTACTGCTGGAATTTATCCCGAAATACAACCGTACGCTCGAATTCAGGTATTGGATTCACAGCTCCGAAAGCTATTTTTTGTCCGAACTTACATGTATTGAGCCTCAACGCTCATCTTCATTGATCATTTCTAGAACCTTATAAAATTCTCTTTCACTTGCATTTTTCGGAAAAGCTGCCTGTGAAGGTGGCTTTTTTATTGGTTATTGCCTTTATTGCAAGCCGAAAGTAGAAAGAATTCACTGAAATTGCAGTCAACATTTGATTGAAAATCCATATATTTGCCCCGAATTTTAAAAAACATGGAAATGAAAACCAATTACAGACTATTATTAATTATTCTTATAACTTCCCTTGTTGCGGTTCAAAGCTATGCC
>Ga0302215_10003384_pt1 | contig 10719 bp, 5 predicted proteins | sample II_Fen_N3_1_FD_194580 | JGI IMG/M metagenome (GOLD analysis project Ga0302215, IMG submission 194580) | Peat permafrost microbial communities from Stordalen Mire near Abisko, Sweden - II_Fen_N3_1 | ecosystem: Environmental > Terrestrial > Soil > Wetlands > Permafrost | place: Sweden: Abisko... | reverse complement strand
TATCATCTCCAGAAGAGTCGGATCGTCATCAATCAACCAGACTTTTATCCCGACATTTTCTGCTTTTGCCTCCTGGGTTGGGCGGTCAATTATTTCAGGAGAATCGAAGACCAATTTTTCACCTTTTTCAAGCGGTAATACCACTGAAAATTTACTCCCAACACCAAGTTTGCTTTCGAGCTTGATCTTACCTTTCAATAAATTGATCAATTTTTTGGTTATTGCCAGTCCAAGACCGGTGCCTTCATATTGTTTTGATGTAGCAACCCTGGTAAACTCTTCAAAAATAGACAGCCTATTTTCCTCTGAAATACCAATCCCGGTATCAACTACTTCAATCAATATCAGGTCGCTCGTTGCCGATGAACTAATTGACAAAACCGCTATCGAAACTTTTCCCGCTTCAGTAAATTTTATGGCATTAGAGATCAGATTGCTCATTATCTGTGTGATCCGCATAGGGTCACCTTTGTAAATCAATGAAGGCGAAATATTAAATTGAAGTTGTAAATCAATCTTTTTCTCACCAGCTTGTGGGCGGAATCCCTCCACAATATCAGAAAGCAGGTGTTTTAAATCAAAAGGGATATGGTCAATGGTCAACTTCCTTGATTCAAGCCGAGCCAGGTCAAGCAAGTCATTGACAAGCTTAAGAATATGATCAGATGCCCTACTGATATTTTGCAGATATTTTTTGTGACGTGGCAAAACATCAACATCGTCCTGCATAAACCCGGCAAAACCAATAATTGAACTTAGCGGCGACTTTATATCATGGGTGAGGCTTAGCATAAATTGCTCTTTGCTTTGGAGCAATGAATCAGAATAGGCTTTAGCTTTTTCAAGGCTCTGGCGATAGTGCCGGCTTCGGGTAATATCTTTTAGAATGTTTATTAAAAAAAAGATGATGGTAACAAGTGCAAAGATTCCCACCAGTATAATCAGTCCGGTTTTTTTCTCAATGCGCTTTTGTTGAGCATTGACTTTTAGGTATGAGTTGATTAACTCTTCATTTTCAATATTTGACAGTATTTGCCGCAATTGAAGCGTGATTGTACGATCATTTGACAATACTTCCTGCTCCTTAAGTTTTATTCGTTTTTCCATGGCAACACTGTCGTCCCGTATCTCGGTCATAACAGATGAAATAAATCCGGCTATTGTATCTACAGGATTAACGGTATTGACGAGGCTGTCGGTCTTTACTGACTGGGTTGTCAGGACGTGAAGATTTGAGTCGGCTGATTCCTTTGCAGTAAATACATTTGCGATGCGTTCAAATAAATTTTTCTTTTTTTTCTTGATGTAGATAGAGTCAAGATTGGTGGTAACAGACCTTGACACCTTCAAATATTTATCAACAGAGTCTTTACCTGACGACAATTTATTTAAAGCCCGCTGATAACGGGCTGTTGACGAACTCCTTTTTTTAATGACAGATAATTCTTTCAGGTTATGCTGTTTTACCAACAATAGCTTTTTAATACTATCGGTATGCATTTGCTGAAGAGGTGTGTTGACCATCAATGCAAGTGTATCAATCTGCGAACTAATGGTATCCATCAATTTAAGGTAATCCTGATAATGTATTTCTTGTCGGGTTTGCACATAACTTCTTTCCAAGCCTTCAGCCTGATAAAGGTTGGTGAGAATCTTATTGATTGAGATGAATTTATTATTTGCCGGATTAAAATCAACCTTTTCACCTGAATGATGGAGTATCTCGGAGTAAGTGACCCAAATCATCAGTGACGCTAAAACAACGAGCGTAAAATATCCAAGTGCAACCTTGAGCTTAACAGACTCCATAAATCTTTTCATGTGTGATTGTTTTTCTAAGCCCAAATGGAATCGAAGATCAGCGAAGCTAATAGGCCATGATTTAATTCCCGTCCGTGAATGGCACTTCGCTATTCATGATTATCTCATATGTCAATTAAGAAATGCGACGAATTGAATGTCGCGTCTAATTGTAAAAAAAACTCTGAATGATTATTTTCAACTGACAGTTGAAACTCGCAAGGAAAAGACAAACCTGTGCGAGGGTATTCTACTTGTGGTTTGTGCCATATCCCATTACAATAAATTAGAGATATCCCACGAGACCGGGACAAAACTACCCAAACCATCTGAATCAAACAAGGGGGGATCAATGAAGTTAAACCATTGACAAAATGAATAAAAGACATACATCGGTTCTGCAATTTGGCAGTCATCCGCTTTGTATGTCTCTATCCAACTCATTTGCAGAGGGGGGAGCTTGTTTGTATTTCTAATCCCAACTTTTCATTCACCACGAATTCTCGCTCCCCCTTGTATGCAATCCTATTGTCTATTTTTTGTTTACGTCGCCTCCGCTTGATTCCTTAATGTTTTTTATTTTCGGATTACCGGAATAGAGGATATCTCCCCCACTGCTGGCATTGGCATCAAGTTCATCGGTTACATTGACTTTGATGTCAGATCCGCTTGAGACATTGGCCATGCATTTCTTACTTACAAGATCTTCTGCATCAATATCGCTTCCACTTGAAGCAGCAGCCTGGATGAAAGCAACTTTTCCGCTAAGTGAAACATCTGATCCACTGCTTGATTCAACAGTTAGTTCATTGGCATCAAGTTCTAGTTTCACATCCGATCCACTGCTGACTTCCAATTTAAGTTTGTCGAGTTTTAGAACCGACTCTGAATTAACGTCTGAACCAGCTGAAACATCAAGTTGATCCAACGTTTTGAACGATACAAATACTTTTCGGGATTTAGATTTCCAGTTCAGACCCGACCATGATTTATCCTTTATATAAATCTTCAGGATGCCATTTTCAACCTTCGTGATTATTTTATCCAGGTCCCCTGAATCAGCCTCAACTATAACTTCTTCAATGTTTTTTTGAGTTAATTGTAAATCGATTCCACTGCTTATTGTAATTCCATGAAATCCTGAAATCTGACGGTTCTGACGACCGTCAATTACCGATGCTGCTTTTAGTGATGTCCCACAGAAAAGAGCAATCGCCAGAAGAAGAAATGTAAATTGTTTAATTGTTTTCATTCGTTTATATTACTTTTAAATTATTGTATATCTATGAATTAATAATATATCATTGAACTTCAATGACTCTACTCACGGAAATCGCAAAGCGATAAATAGTACCTTTTGTGGCGACCTCCCGTGCTCGTTTCATTTGTTAATTATTTATTTTTTTAACGTTCATATGAAATTAGTCCCTATTAATCTGGATTCTTTTCATCTTCGATAAATCGATTGTTATTACCAAGGGTTATTTGTGATGGATATTTCCTCCTGAAGACGTATTGACATTCGTCGATTTTGGTTCGCCATAGTAAACGATGTTTCCACCACTTGAAGCTTTTGCATCAAGTTTATCGACGACGGTCGAAGATACATTAGCTCCACTCGAAGCCCGCATATTACACTCATCTGCTTTAAGCGCTTCTCCTTTAAGGTTTGCTCCTGAAGAGGCTTCCAAATCGGCTTCCTTTGCCAGTCCCGAAAGTTTGATATTAGCTCCCGATGAACAATCCGTATTGAGGATCTTTGCATTGACCTCCAAAGTTAGGTTTGCTCCTGACGAAGCGTGTAACTTTAGATCTTCTGATATAATTGGCGATTGTGACCAGACATTTCCGCCCGATGATACTTCAACACCTGAAAGTTTGTCAACTGTCACCATCACTTTTTTCTCTTTCGCCGATCCGATATTTTCCTTCACGGTTATTTTCAGCACCCGACCTTCGACCTTCGTTTCAATCACTTCGTGCAAATTGCTGTCGGCAATGACCACTACTTTAGCAGGACTTCCCTGCGTGATATAGACGTTCATTCCACGACTTACTTTAATCTTGTCGAATTCTCCAACTTGCCTGGTTTCTTCGGTAACATTTCGGTTTCCTTTTCTTGAAGGACCTAAAAGCCAGCAGGACGAAACCAGGATGCTTAGTACTGCCAAAATTCCGATCAATTGAAATTGTTTCATTTTCATGGGTATAGAATTGTTTTTTGTAAGGTCAAATGGAATTTGCAATCATGTTGATTCCAAAATTTGATTGTTATATATAAATAGACGCCAAAAACCTGATTCTGTTACACATTTTACCCAATGAAATCATAAAAAAATTAGTTCTGTTAATTGCTTAGTTCAATTAAGCCAAGCCAGTAAAGGATATTTGCCCTACCTACAAAAAAATAGAGGTTGCCAAATGGCAACCTCTATTTAATTTATTTTTAACATCACCTGCGAACAGGCAAATGTATTATTTACTTTTCCAGATAACAATTGTAGCAACAGCCCTACGGTTAGCGGCATGCTCAGCTTTTGTACAAGGAACGCCGTCAGCACACTTATTCGTTAACTGTGTCTCACCAAATGCCTGAACCTTGATCCTTGAAGAATTAATTCCTTTGCTTACCAAGTAATCGCTAACTGCTTTACCACGTTTTTCAGAAAGTGTCATATTATAACTTGCGGCACCTCTGGAATCGGTATGTGCCTTAATTTCAACATCAACAGTTGGGTTATCAATCAAATCTTTAACTAAACGATCCAGTTCCGAAGAAGAGTGACTGTCAAGGTTAAATTTGTCAAATCCAAAATTTAATCCAAATGCGATATTGTAAACATTCCCAACCACTGCAGGTTTTACAGGCTCTACAACCGGAGCTGGTTCAGGTACAACAACTGGTTTTACCTCTGGTACTGGTTCCGGTACTGGTTCAGCTTTTGGAATCTCAACTACTGGTTCTGGTTTTTTCTTGTTTCCAAAACTATAGGAAATACCAACATGTGTATAAAGCTTTGTTCCGAATATATCGGCTTCTGTATTTCCTTCTTTAATATTTCCGGAAGTCATATCGGTGCGGCGACCATCAAGTCGGTCTGTATTCACCCAACTCCATTGTGTACCAATATTTAACTTCATCTTTTCGCTTACACGGAAAGATACACCTGTTCCGAGGGGAACAGTAGGAAATTTCCAGTAATCACCGGTTTGTGGGGAGGCACCAACTTTTTGCTTTACATTAGCAACACCTAATCCAATTTTAGCATACCAGTAAACCTTACGATCAAATTTATTCTTTGAAAATAAATTATTAAGGTTCCATACAGTATTCAAATCCAGCTCATTCACCTGCGTTTTAAAATCCGGCATTGGTCGGTTGTCATACTTCCACGAACCGGTAAGATTTGAGTAGTTCCATCCTGCTTCGAGAGCAAATGCATGAGAAAAATTCTTTTTTACCAATACTCCGAAACCAAGATTCATATCACTTTTCCAATGATTAAAATGGTTAAAGCGAGCATCTTTGTACATATTATATTCTCCTGCGAAATTAGCAACACCGACATTTACACCAACTTCCCAAGCATTATAAGGCTCAGACTTTGGTTTCTCCTGAGCGAAAGTAGAAGCGAAGCACATTAACAACGTGACTACGCTCAAGCTAAGTTTTTTCATTTTTGTTTTTTTTTAATTTATTTGTTAATTTTCACATAACAAAGATATTTGCCTTTAGCTATAAAAGAGTTACAAAACTTTTGGTAAAATTTATATAATTCACACATTATATAAATCCAAAAATGATTTTTAATTCTGGAATAGTTAGGGAAATGTGATATTTTAACAATCAAATTGAGAACCAATAATTTAATTTCACCATAAATACATTCTTCGCCTTCAGGTCACTTATACCTCCAAAGCTATTGCCGATTGAACTGTTGTAACTGTTGGTGAAGAGCGAACGTGTATTGGTCCATACAAGGTAAAGCGTCGAGCCTGGACTGAACTCCCAACGACCAACCAAATTGGAACGAAACTCTTGAAAATTAAAATCTGGATTCTTTAACTTGTAATCCTCCACATGATCACCGGTTGCATCTATCGAATAATTGTTATTTTCAATTCCCAATATAGATAATGGTGCGTAACGTTGATTAATGTCGCGATTGGATGCTTCGGCAACACGTCTGAAATCAGAATACTTACCAATTGAAGCATAAGGGCTTCCATAATACTGGAATGAAAGTTCAGGTGACACATAATACTCAAAACGGATGGTGGTGTACAACGTTTTCTGGTCGATTTTTCCAACGATGTAATCCTTATGGGACATCTCTCCTGAAATGGTATTTACATACTGTTGATAATTTGCACCAATACTGTATCCTGTTTGAGTTGTGATACTTAGACGGTTATTCATCTGCCATTTCACCATTAAAATATAATCCTTATTATTTGAAATCTTATCCTGTGAAACTGAGATTGTACTCGTCAATCCAAATGACAATTTTTTGACATTGTTGGTAAGAATCTGCAGAGAACCTTCCGTTCGGTTGTCTTTAAATAACTTTGGACCTCCACGCAATTCGCGAGTATCGAACCGGTTTAAATCCTTAATCAACGTGAAATTGGTTAACCACAGATTTTTAAACCTAACTTTCGAAACAAGGGATAACTTATCCATTAAATTCTCTCCGCCAAAACTCCATTCGTGCGACTGACTTAATCCGTACTGATAGTTCATTAGTATTCCATATGGCTTATCAACTTTGTATGAAAATTCAAGGTTTTGCCTCACAAAGTCAGCCTGTCTCAGGTATCCGACATCATTGAGGTCAACTCCCGGAGATCGCCAATCCAAACCCGTTGCAACCCGGAATTTACCGCTCCGTTTGCCCACATCAAACTTTCCGCCAAACCCGGACAGATCTGTTCGGCTTGTATCAAAGCTCAGGTGAGGTGCATCTTCACGCTGAAAATAATGAGCCGTCGATTCCTGTAACTGAGTGATGGCCGCTTTACTTCCTTTTACCTGGCTAAAAAATCCAGTGAAATCAAAAAAATACTTACGATTTTTCCAATTATGCTCCATATCGAGCCCACCCGTGTAGGAAGAGCTCGGTAAAAAATCGAGCTGTGGATCACGAATATTGCGAATGGTTGATGTGAACATTCCACCAATTACCGTATTTCCTTTGTTTAACTCTTGCTTTAGTCTTCCGACAATAAAGCTACCAAATGGTTCGACCGCAACTTTTTTTTCAGAATTCGCAGAATAGATCGTGCTGTTTTCGCGGCCGGTAAAACTTTGAACTACGCCAACCGACAACCCTTTTGTTGTTTTTCCAGTCAGTTTAAGGGCACTCAATATCGTAGTATTTTCGGGCATTGAGACAGTCTGACCAGGACTACCTTCAGGCGTAAATGACGGTGCGTGCCCGATCCTGCGTGAATAGAATAACAGATCATCACCCATTTTAAAGTCAAGGATAGAACTCCCTTCGAGAAAGAACGGTCTTTTTTCTTCATAGAAAGTCTCGAAAGAAGTAAGGTTTAAAACAGATGGATCGGCTTCAACCTGCCCGAAATCAGGGTTTATCGTGTAATCAATTGTGAAATTTGAAGTTATACCAATCTTTCCATCTAATCCAATACCTCCTTTAAACGATTTTTCAGGACTTGAATTGGGGACGAATTTTGCACTTGCATATGGCATAATCTCGAAATTCTTCTTATGACTAATCCCCTCAATTCCCCGCAATTCTCCAAACAAATAGACCATCGCCGGGGCATCCACCGGAATCAGTTTCCATTCGGATTCTTCCTGTAACCGATCAATCCAACGCCAGATATGCATTCCCCACACCTGGTTATCTTGTTTCGTAAATCTGATCTGGCTAAAAGGAATTCTCATCTCAACCGTCCACAACGAATCACCGACAGTAGACCTTCCTTCCCATACCGCATTCCAATTAAAGTCCCATTGATAAGCACCCAAATGTGCTAAATCAATCTTTTGTCCTGCAGCAGTAACATTAAATTCATAAGCTGTTCGTTTATCATGATAGGAATCGAGGGCTACTCCAATGATATCACCAGCCAACACATCGCGACGTCCAAGAATCGGTCTTATTTTTTCAGGATCTTTATCATAGCATTTGGCAGCAAAATACAGATTATCATCATCATATAATACCTTAATCTCAGTTCGCTGCGAAGGAGCTTTGGCCTGAAGAGGTTGTTGCTGTATAAAATCACCAGCCCACACACCGTGTGACCAGCATTCATCATTTAGTTTTCCGTCAATGCGTGGTTTTGAAGTAATCCTTGTCGCAATATAAGTCCGGCGAAAACTTGCTTTTGCGTTTACTGTAGAATCTGTGGATAAATGATAATCAATAGATTCCTGAGCAAGTGACTGGATGCTATACGTAAGACTTATGCCCGATAAGAGGAGAATAAATAAACACTTCATAGATTAGAATTTGGACACGAATATAGCAAATTGTTAAAATCTAATAATTACGAAAATAATTATTCTTTCATTGAGATTACAAAGCAATTCCGCACTTTAAGATTATCAATTATTTACACCTTACAGTTAGAGTATAGCACACGCCATGATTATGCAGTTGAAGCCTTTCACAACTAACAAAAGCTGTAGTTTAAAACAACGGGAATTGCTTTAAAAAGGAAAAATCTATAGCCAAAGTATTGGATGATTAACAATATTCATCATAATAAATGAATTCAATGGCCAGTGCCCTAAGGAACATCATTATAGAGTAATAAAGCCAGTTTAAAAATACTTGAAAATTGATATTTAAATTCCAATTTTTCGTAACTTTATGACACATTTCACCTTTAAAATGAGTCATTTCAGCGACAATCTGCACAGCGCACCGTTCGTCAGGCTTCTTGTCCCATTTATTGCAGGAATCATTTTAGGCAACTCGTGTCCGCCTGAAGAGAAATGGTTGTTTTTTAGCGCGTCCCTTTTCATCTCGCTTCTCCTTCCCTTCTGCGTTAACCGATCCTATAAACGGGAATATTTGTTTGGCAGCCTCTTATTTCCTGTATTGTTGCTCCTCGGTCTCTTTATCAAAACTGACAAGGAGTACCAACCTCAACCATTACCAAAAAGCAATTATTATGCGGTGATTGACGAGTTTCCTGTTGAAAAGGAGAAATCGTTCAGGGTAGTTCTCCGGTTAATCGAACCTAAAATTAAAGTATTGTCTTACATTGATAAATCGGTACAAATGGAGGGTACTGAACCTGGAATGATCCTCTGGTTTCGCGGACAACCGGAGGTACTCCGAAAAACAGGAAACCCATTTGAATTTGATTATGCAACTTATGCAATCCGTAATGGAATAGGCCACAGAATTTATCTGAAAGGCAATAATATCCATTTTATCGAAGGAGTAAGAAAATTGGACCTTATGGAATGGTCACTTATCATTCGGGATCGGCTAATTAATATATTAAAAAACAGCGGATTGAAAGGCGAAGTTCTTCATTTGATCTCTGCAGTTTCTTTAGGGGCTCGCGAAGATTTGGAACCCGAAACCACTCAAAGTTTCTCAAAAACAGGGGTGATTCATGTGTTAGCCGTTTCGGGCATGAATGTTGCAATTATCTATGTTGTACTCGATTTTCTTTTCAAATTTTTAAAAAAGCGAAAAGGCGGTATTATTCCTTATATGCTTCTGATTCTTGGTGGTTGTTGGGGTTATGCTTTGATTACGGGATTGTCAGCCTCTGTACTCAGAGCTGCTGCAATGTTTTCTTTTATTGTAATCGGGAAAAGTTTAAGTCGCCATCCTAACATTTACAATACGCTGGCTGCCTCGGCATTTGTTTTGCTTTGTATCTGGCCTACTCTAATTTATGATGTTGGTTTTCAGCTATCCTACGCGGCAGTATTTTCAATTGTCTATTTTCACCCGTTTTTATACAAATTGCTCTATTTCAAATACTGGATTCCGGACCAAATCTGGATATTACTATCTGTTTCAGTTGCTGCGCAAATCGGAACGCTTCCATTTCTGCTACACTATTTCCACCAGTTTCCAACATGGTTTTTATTGGCCAATTTGATGGTCATTCCATTGGTTACATTAATTCTGTACCTTTCGTTCATTGTCTTTGCCATTGCTCCAATTTCGCTTTTCCTTGGAGAGTGGATGACTCGTGTGCTTGACCTTGCTGGACAAGGGATGCTTTTCTCAGTGCATTTCGTGGAAAGACTGCCCCATTCATTGATCAATGGATTATATCCCTCCGACTTTTCGCTGTTAATTGCTGTGATATTTGCCATTTTTATTGTGATCTTCATTGTAAACAAAAATCCGAAAGCTTTTGCTACTGCTTTAGCATCAATTATTATACTTCTGTTATTCAATATCATATCCACGTATCAGGATATGTCACGCAAAGAAGTGGTTGTCTTTAATCTGCAGGGCAAAACATTAATCGCGCTAACATCCGGACGGGAAACAACCTGGCTTACAACACCAAATAGTGGGACACCTGACAAACTGAGCTACTTCACAAACCCTTATGAAGGATATCGGAGCATCAGAAAGTCAACATCTACTTGTTTATCAGACACCTCCCGTCTGACGAGCAATATATATTCCTGTACAAAGAACTTTATAAATTTCAAAGGACTATCTTTATGTGTACTTGACGACCGGAAATTGAATGAATATGAACGGGAACATTTTCCCCCGACAGATATTATTATCCTGTCGGAACGATCGTTAACCAACCCTGAATTGGTGCGAGAAATAGCTCCTCATGCATTAATTATTGAAAGTCGATCACTGAATAAAGTCGGGGATGAAAACCTTCATTCTGTCAATGCATTAGCGAATCATCCTACTTTCAATACAATGCAAGGTGGAGCGGTTC
>Ga0302215_10003381_pt1 | contig 10720 bp, 4 predicted proteins | sample II_Fen_N3_1_FD_194580 | JGI IMG/M metagenome (GOLD analysis project Ga0302215, IMG submission 194580) | Peat permafrost microbial communities from Stordalen Mire near Abisko, Sweden - II_Fen_N3_1 | ecosystem: Environmental > Terrestrial > Soil > Wetlands > Permafrost | place: Sweden: Abisko... | reverse complement strand
AACTATTTTTACTTACATCCAACGAGGTAAGTTTATTCAGATAACAATGTAGTTTAGTTAGATTTGGATTATTTTTGATATCTAATGTTGTAAGTTTGTTTGCTATACAACTTAATGTGGATAAGTTTGAATTTCCACTCAGGTCCAGTACACTTAGATTGTTGTAACCAATGGATAAATCATTCAACTGAGTATTTTTAGTCAGATCAATTGATCCAAAACTATTGTATGAACAATCCAGCGTGTTCAAATTGGTATTATTACTTAGATCCAGTGTGGTAAGACTATTGTGATCCAAATATAATTTTTGGATATATGGAGATTTTGAAACATCTATCGAAGTTAAATTACCGGAACTGGCTTTCAAAATTGTAATATCTGAACCATATACTTTTACAGTATCATCTTTTATATAGGATGATGTTGAATAAGTCTGACCTAAAGTATTGGCTGTTTGAGGAGTTTGAATGCCGTTTCCCCAATCAATATAAAATGTTCCTCCCAATAGGAATTGGAGATTGATGGATAAAGAGCCATTGGTAACAGAGGATGTAAAAGTAAATGCGGGTTTTTGCTGAGACTGAGTAATAATAATAGTCTGATCTGCAACACCCGTTGCATGTATTAAGGCATAGGCAATTCTTGGAGAATCTTTACTACTGCTTGTTAATGCAGTAAATGTTAGCGTTCCGTTTCCTGTTGCCGAACCGGGACTTACAGCTAGCCAGGAACTACCAGCCGCATCGATAGTAACAGTCCAGGTAATATTTGAAGTTACATTCACTTCACCGGTACTGTTTGCAGCTGCTGATAGAGTCAAAGTATTGGATGAAAGAGTTATCATTGGATCTAATCCGGGATTAATAATAATACCGGATGCCTTTATAGGATCATCTTCATTACCGGACATCTGACTATGAATCGCTGCCTGAATATAATTATTCTCACTCAAAGGTGCCAACATCAATACCAATAGCAAACTTAACATTTTTAATGTACTGGCGACATTTAACAAATTGTATTTATTTATCATTTCTTTGGATTTATCGGATTATTATTCTTTCAGTTACCATTTCCTGGTTAGAACTTGTTTTAGCAATATAAGCACCGGGTAATAAATTCGAAGTGGAAGTTGTCGTTATTCCATTCGCTTTATATTCGATTTTTTTTACAGCAACACCATTCATGTTATAAAGGGTCAAGCACCCCATGTGTTCGGTTTGATTTTGAACAAATAAGATTCCGTTGGAATTGTATATTTTCACCAGCGAATTGACATGAGGAATACTAGTTTTAACATCAGACGCAGTAACAATTTTAAACCTTTTAACAGGTGTAGGAGTTGAACTGGCAGTAAATACATATTCCGATCCACTGATAGTAATGTCGGTTGTTACATTTTCCACTAAATCTACCAGGTAAATTTTCTGATACAGCTTATCGGTATTTTGATGCGTAAAGGTAAGTTTGTAATTTGTTTCCTCTCCGGCATTAAAACCCAGATAAGTTCCGTTTATATCTGCGACAGCATCAATCTGGAAATCACCTTTTGATTCCATGGCATAAAGTTGTGGATTTTGAGCAGCTCCCATCATTTTATAGCCATCCCAACCGTTATCAAAATCTGCTGTACAAGTTGGATCAGAGAAAATCCACAAACAATCTTCAGCATGACTCCCCGATAAATCGATTCGGGTAGCTACTTTTTCAGAAGCGGTAATACGGGTTACTCCCGGTGCTCTTTGAGGTTCGGTATAATATATCACTCCGGGATAATAAGGAATAGAAATCGAACCGGGAGTTTGACCTAATGTTTTAACCAGAAATCCCTGCATGGAAGGTATCTGGGCAGGGACTCCCAATACACCGGAAGTCGAAGGTGTTGAAACCGTATATTGACCGGGGTCTGCAGTTGCTCCGGTGGAAGGATTACTTCCGTTATCTACCCATTGATTATAGGTTCCTGTGTTATACAGGTAAACAGCATTCTCCGTATTCACATCATATTCAATGGTGGATATAGCTATTGCTGAAGTATAAGGATTAGCAAAAATGTGTTGACCTGGATAAATTGTTCCGGGAATGTAATCCAAAGTTTTATTAAAATCTTCATTTGTCAGTGTTCCAACAAAAGAATACGTAAAAGGACTTTGTTGTACGATTTCATATCCTGTCCCGGAAGTTAAGGGAGTTAGGGTACTTTGGTTAATCCAAAGACCTGCTTCAACTGTTGCAGTTTTATCATATTTTCTGATAAAACAATTCGAAAAAGCATCCGTCATGGTAAATGTTTTCACAGGTATCCCGAAGAACTGCCAGCTGTATTTACTTCCGTCGGTTTGGTATAAATCCCATTTTGCTTTGGAATACATTTCAACTGTGGCTTCAGGTGATCCTGTTTTGAAAGCAAAAATCCCATTATAATTTAATGCATCTGATTTAATTATTAATCCCGATGGTCCTGCATTATTTACAATAGTATTTCTGACAATTAATACTCTTCCCGGCCTTACGGTAACAACAGTACCTGCATTAATCGTTAAATTATCAGTTGCACAATTTCCATCGATGGTAATACTATCACCCGGAAAAATTCCAGGCATTTCCTGAACGTTCCAATGCGTAACATCAATCCAGTCACCAAAGCCAGAAAACACAGGCTTATTCGAGAAACTTAATTCCTCAGAAAAGCTTGTTCCGTTTTCATCAATAAAATACCCTTTGTAAAAAATAGTTTTACTTCGGTCCAATCCGGTTAGGCTAACAGTAAATGTTCCATTGGACAGTCCGCCCTCCGGGGTTTTATGATCCGTGATGGTAACATTGGGAGTAATACTCCAACAAATACCACGTTCAATAATCGTACTCACGGAAGCATCAATTGTTGCTTCAACTGTCGCACTGGTAAGCTTTACATTTGTAGCCCCTGACGGATTCAGTGTAATTTTATTTAGCATCACATCTGACCGGACACCACTTTTTTTGTAAACACTAAGTTCTTTTGAGGAAAGAGCAGAATATGCAGACTGTGAAATATCAATTTTACTTCCAGGTAAATTTGAAGTCGCAGAGGAACTGCAAACTAACAACATCCAGAATAAAAAAGCTACTGAAAAGTGTGAAAATTTTAAAGTAAGGAGTGGAGTAAAGTATCTTTTCATATTATTAACTATTTTATAATTTGTTGTATTTATTTTTGAATCGCCAAAATTAACAATACTAATAGAAATTAACTGTCCAATATGTAAAATAAATTGCTTAAAAGGTAAAATATTATTCTCATAATGTAAAGTTTTCGTACAAATAGTAAATATTTCGATGATTTTATGAATCGCAAGTTCAATTTTTATTTTATCTTTGTAAAAAATTATTTTGGTCTATGGTTCAAACAATACTCCTTCTAACACCCATCTACATAAACCTTTTTTGGTCCATTGCTTTAACAGGAAATAAAAAAAAACAAAGCATTCCTCAATTACTTTTAAGCAAGTTTATGCTGTTTCCTGTCCTTTTTTTTATTTCGCTGTTCTTATACTATTCCCCTTTCCCCACAATATATCCTTATTTTGATTGCATTTTGCAATACTCTATTTCACTGATATTTCCTGTTTATTATATCTATTTCAGGCTTTTAACTATTGATGAAAAGGTTTCATTCAAGACACATGCCCGTTATCTGGTACTACCGCTTATTTTAGCTACAACATATAGTGTTGAAGTCTTTATAACTCCCTGGAATGAATTCACAACCTGGCTTTTTAATGAAAATGCATTTCCTGATTCCTCCAACATTCAATTGCTGAGCATAACAAGGGATATAATTCGAATTCACTTCGTTGTTCAACTAATAATAACTTTTATTGCGAATAAGATTCTGATTAAAAAATATGGAGTCAAAGAAGAACAATACTATTCGGATCTGGAAGAAGAAAACTATAAAAATGCTAAATTCCTTAACTATTGCATGGTTATACTTTTTGTAATTTCTTTTATAACTTTTGCAATTACACGTGAGTTTTTATTGCCAAAAGAAACCCTGTTATATGTAGTCTTATCGATTTCATCGATAATGTTCTATTTAATAGGATACATTGGCAACAAACAAATACCGATTAATCCAACATTTGAAATCGTAAGTAACAGTGTGATACAAAACCAATATGAAATTATACCTGCTGATTCGCGTAAAAAGATTTTACATAAAATGTTGTTGCAATTTGAAGAAGAGAAAATTTACCTGAACAGTCAATTGAACATCATGGATATAGTCCAGGCAGTAGGTACAAACCGCACTTATATTTCAACTATTATCAATCAGCAATATAATCAAAATTTTTGTTCCTTTGTAAACAGTTACCGGATTAATGAACTTGAAAATGTTTTACTTGAAAATCCCGATTTCACCAACGAAACACTAGCAGACAGTTGTGGATTTGGATCCTTGAATTCATTAAAGAGAGCTATTTTTGCAAAAACAGGAATGTCTTTATCCGATTGGAAAAAACAATACATTGCATCGAAACTACCGGCTTACCTGAATTAAATTCGGAATATCTGGAGCATTATTGTTTGAGATCCCAACCATCCTACCATTTGTATTATAACATCAAATCATTACATGTTTTGGGATGTAAAATTCAATCTAAAGTGAATCACATTAATTTATCCATCTCGTTTTCATCAAACAGATTCGTCAATAATGGAAAGGATGACAAACTCCATCTTATAGCATTCAATATAGGCCTTCAATTCAATGTCGATTCATTTATTGTTCCGATAAAATCCGATAAATAATGCTTAATAAAATAATTCTTTCATTTATTCGATTTCATCAGTAAAAAATAGTTTTCTGAAATATGTGATTTTAAAATAATATAGCGTCATGTTTCTTAATTATGTTGATTTTAAGAATCATAAAACCAACTATTTACTAATTCGACCTTGAAACTTTACAATAAAAAAACGAATCCTACATAAGGGTTCAACTTATGTAGGACCATGCAAACAAACAAAATTATAGAAAAGGTTAATAGTGAAATGAAAAAAAGTTCCTTTTTACACATTCAGGAATTATTAAAGTTGTAATTCCTTTACATTGTGAGAATGATTCAATCCCGATAGTATCAACAGTTAATGGGATACTGTATTTTCCTTTTGCAATAATCGGACAATGTATTAAATTTGTCAGTTGTTGATTGAAAAGTACCGTTTCGAAACCCGAAAACTCAATCAGGTCAATCTTCCGAAACAAATTATTGTTGTTAATGGAATCGTTTTTATCTTCAGCAAATAGTTTCTTTTCCAAAAAAGCAGGTGTAATCATAACTAATTTTATAAATGTTCATATAAAATTCAGGAATAAAATGGCAAATATATTCCCGGTATTTTTTTTAAATAAATTAATAGTTATTGAATTTCTTCATACACTGTAGTGCTAATTCAAGAATATTAACACAGACTACAAATTCGAACAGGCTTAATCAATTTAATAAAATCATATAGACCAAACCGTCTAAAATTGTAAGATTAGGATCTCTATTATTTGTGACAGCAAAAGTATAACCAAAACCCTTTTTTACAAGTTCAAATAGTATATTTTTTTAATCAAAAGATAAATATTATGGTTTAATTTGCGTGCTTTTCTGACATATTGTAAACATAATTGGGATATTTCGACTATTCACAAACATTTTTTATTATATTTCACTTTATATATTATTTATTATCAAATCCATATACGTTCAGCTTTTTACTTTATTTAGCACACTATTTTAATCGATTTCTAAAACCGGAATTTTAATAAAACACGCTGCTTCATAAAAAAATCGAATGAGTTCACACCTCATCAACGTATCTTTTTAGTTGCCCAAATTATATTTTATACAGCTGCCGGTAATTTACCTTGTTTTATTTTGCCTGTTATTAGGTATAACACTTCAAAGTAATAGTCTACTCTCCACATATGCATTTGCAATATTTTCAGAAAGTTACTGCTTCAAACATGGATGAAATCGAAAGTATCCGTTATTTCGAAAGACAACTTCATTCCATTGAGTAGTACTTTCATAAATCACGAATCAAAATAATTAGTTTCATAAAACTTCAGGATTCAAATTAAGACGTACTATCCGGTTCAGTTTTCATCACCGAGGCATTTTCATCGATTTCAAGGTCCTTTTGAACAAAATTAACCGTGTAAATACAAATAATGCTTGACTGATCCGGCGGGTTACCACCTCGGGTTGAAATTGACAGAAATGCCGAAAAATAATCAAATTATTGAACTTACAAGCATAAAAACAAATGCCTCTTTATGTTGAAAACCTGGAATAATTACTTTTGCATTTATTAAATTGAAACCAGAGACAGAGGTTTTCTATCATTTTTATATTTTTTTGCCGTCTTTATGAAATAATTTGTATCTTTGCTGTTCACATGCTTAGATATTGTAATCAAGCGGTTGATTATTCAAATGCGTACCTGCTAACCTGAGTACGCAATTTTTTTATAAGATACAATCTAAAATTAATAGAACCATTCACAAAAACATGCTCTCTGATTATGCAAGAAATTAAATTCTACAGTGGTGAAAACATTCCGTTGGAACTTCACAAAGTACGTATTGTACAAAAATTAAACCTCGTGCCTATCGAACGCCGTCTTGAAGCACTAAACGAAGGTGGATACAACACTTTCCGTCTCAGCACCAAAGATGTTTTCCTGGACATGCTTACCGACAGTGGCACTAACGCCATGAGCGACAACCAGCTTGCCGCCATGATGCAGGCCGATGATGCCTATGCCGGATCTCAGAGTTTTGTTCGTCTTCAAAAGGCAGTTGAAGAAGTACTGGGTAAAAAGCTGCTCCTTCCTGTTCATCAGGGTCGTGCTGCCGAAAACATCATTTCACTTGCCTACGTAAAAAAAGGCAGTCTGATTCCCATGAACTATCATTTTACGACAGCCATGGCTCATATCACCCAAAACGGTGGTAAAATTGCAGAACTATTGTACGACGAAGCCTACAAAATCAATTCGGATCATCCTTTTAAAGGAAATATGAATATCGAAAAGCTGGAAGAAGTGATTAAACATCATGGGGCCAGTACCATTCCGTTTATTCGGATGGAAGCTTCGACCAACCTGATCGGCGGTCAGCCTTTCTCGGTACAAAACCTTCGGGATGTACGTGCAATGGCTGATAAATATGGCATCCGCCTGGTGCTTGATGCCAGTTTGTTGGGAGAAAATGCATACATGGTCTTGAAACGTGAAGAAGAATTTAAAGATTCTACCATGGGCGATATTCTGAAAATAATGACCGGAATGGCCGATTTGGTTTATTTCTCTGCCCGCAAGCTAAGCTCATCCCGTGGTGGCGGCATGTGTACCGACAGCATGGTGATCTACAAGGAGCTTGAAGCATTGGTACCTCTCTATGAAGGGTTCCTCACCTACGGAGGAATTTCTATTCGCGAAATAGAAGCCATGGCAGTGGGCCTGTATGAAACTCTGGATGAAACCATGATTTGCCAGAGTCCTTCTTTTATCAAGTATTTGGTGGATTCATTGGACGCAAAGGGCATTCCGGTTATCAAACCCGCCGGTGTACTGGGAGCTCATGTGGATGCCATGCAATTTTGTGCACACATCCCTCAGACACAATATCCTGCAGGAGCACTGGCTTCAGCCTTGTTCCTGATATCCGGGGTTCGTGGCATGGAACGTGGATCCATCTCCAATCAACGTGACGAATACGGCAATGAAACCTATGCCGACATGGAATTGCTTCGTCTGGCGGTACCTCGTCGGGTATTTACACTTTCACAGATTAAATACGTAGAAGACCGTCTCAACTGGTTATATGACAACCGTCTGTTGATCGGAGGATTACGTTTCGTGTACGAACCACCTGTACTCCGCTTCTTTATGGGCGGACTGGAACCGGTATCCGACTGGCCTCAAAAGCTAATGGCCAAATTCAAGGAAGATTTTGGGGAAAGCCTGTAAAATCATTTACTATTTTCTATTTAAGACACCGGATGATTCAGTTCATTCGGTGTCTTTTGTTATGATCTCTCGGATCGTTTACCCGAAACCCATTAAATGAAAATACAACCGGAAAATAATCAATATCTGATGAATGAATGCTTTTATATTAATCAGTATGATTCTCCACAAGCGTCCCCATACCATCAAAAAAATAATTCTGCTGTTTTATGCCGGCTAACCTGATTTATTTTAGATAAACAGCGGATCATAGTTTTTTTTGTTATATTTGTATTCCGAATACATTTCTGACTCTGAATGGTTTTGAATCGGTTATAGTTTGGTTTTGGTTCCGTTGCTATTCTGATATATCAGTCAATTATCAGTCAATTATTCCCAATATAAATGCCATATATCTATAAAGGTATATGGCATATATTTTGGAAATAAATGAAAGTAATATTGATCCCAAAACCAATCCAAAATCAATCCAAAACCAGTTGAAAACCAATTGAAGAATATTACCTGCATGGGTTATAAGATATACTTTCGTGAAACTAACCGAATATATTTACAATTTATTCATTTACTATTTACTATTTGTCCGGCTCTACCGTTTGTTTCTTCCTGTTTTTGGTTCCGCAGACGGAATAAAAGACTATTTTGAAACTAATTTCAATCTGCCACAATCCGTCAGCCGACTGACAAATCTACACATTGAAGATTCCGGTTTTTTATAAAATCATTAATATTTCAACCTTAGTGAAACTAAGTGACTTTGTGGCTTTGTGGCAGAATAACAAACCCCTGTCATCTTTAATGTAGTTTTATATCATTTTTGGTTCCTCGGGCAGAATACGAGGCTCTTAGAGGTTGAAACATTTCCATAAACTGCTTTGAAGCATATTCTGTTCATGCTTTCATCCATGCCGAAAATAAGAACAGAATCTCCCGTCATAAAAGTGATAAAAAAAAAGACTCCAATTGAACAAAATCAATCGGAGTCTTTAATTATAAATTATGAATTATGAATTATTTCAGGTATTCTTCCAAAAACCTGTCCTGTTCGTAAAGCAGATGCAGTATATTTTCGCGTGCCACATAACTATGTGCTTCTTTTGGAAGAATAAGCATGCGGGCAGGAGCACCAAGTCCTTTGAGCGCCTGGAAATACCTTTCGGTTTGCAGGGTAAACGTCCCTGGGTTGTTGTCCTCTTCACCATGGACAAGGAGTATGGGTGTTTTCATTTTGTCGGCATTCATAAACGGCGACATGGCATTATAGGCTTCAGGGGCATCCCAGTAATTGCGTTGCTCGCTCTGAAATCCAAAAGGTGTCAGGGTGCGATTATAGGCCCCGCTACGGGCAATGCCGCAGGCAAACAGGTCGCAATGCGTCAACAGGTTTGCGGTCATAAATGCGCCGTATGAATGTCCGCCTACTCCCACTCTCCTGCGGTCGACATAACCCAGTGCATCAACCGCATCAATGGCAGCTTTTGCATTCGAAACCAGTTGATCAATAAAGGTATCATTCGGTTCATCTTCCCCTTCCCCAATAATAGGAAAGGCTGCATCATCAAGCACGGCATACCCCCGGGTCACCCAGTATACAAATGATCCGTAATACGGGAAAGTAAACTCATTCTGATTCGCCGTACTCTGTCCGGCACTGTTCTTGTCAATAAATTCGGTCGGATAAGCCCAGATGAGCAACGGCAGCTTTTCCTTTTTCTCCCGGTCATACCCTACCGGCAAGTACAAAGTTCCTGAAAGTTCAACTCCATCAGCCCGTTGATATTTTATTACTTCTTTATATACATCTTTGATACTTTCAAAAGGATTCGGGAAATGAGTGATCTGTGTCAGTGCATTTTTCTTTTTGAAGTTACGGAAATAATAGTTTGGATATTCATTGCTTGACTGAATACGGACCAATGCTTCCCCTCTTTTATAATCTTCCACGTCGATGATTTCTTCCATTTTATCGGTATATGTGGATTGATACACCCGTTTGGATTTTAATGTCTTGAGGTTAAATTCATCGATAAAAGGGAACTGTCCGGTGGGAGTATGACCTTCGCCCACACTATATAAGTTATTGTTTTCAATAGCCAGTACATACTTCCCGTATTCATTTTTTACGGTTTCAAAATTTCCGGGATCGGAATATACATCCTGAAAATTACGGTCGTTGATGATTTTTGGAAATTCAGCCGTAATTTCAGGATTGATCAGATACGTCTTTTCATTGCGGGTATCATACCACTCATCCTGCAACACCGCAACCGAGTCATTCCCCCATATCACATGTCCAAACCTGGAAATTGTTTTTGAGATTAATACAGGCATATCAACAAAAGGAGCTACCCATTGATAAAGTGCATCCCGGTAATCAACCGTTATTTCCGGATCACCGCCATCCAGGGCTTCCACAAAATACAGGGTGGCAGGCTGATCGGGACGCCAGTTTAAACCGCGTTTTCCTTTTCGGACAGCCATAAATCCTTTGGGTAATACTTCCGAAAGCGGCACATCATTTACTATTTTAATTTCATTGCCCGAAAGGTCATAGACCACGGAAAGCTGAGGGAACCTGTTCAGGGGAACCGCATAGGTAAATGGCTTACGAAGTGTGGTGACCAAAAGACATTTTCCGTCTGCAGAAAACGATTCGCTGGCATACATATCTTCCCCTTTAAACAATTCGCATTTTCCGGTCAATTCAAAA
>Ga0302215_10003376_pt1 | contig 10724 bp, 6 predicted proteins | sample II_Fen_N3_1_FD_194580 | JGI IMG/M metagenome (GOLD analysis project Ga0302215, IMG submission 194580) | Peat permafrost microbial communities from Stordalen Mire near Abisko, Sweden - II_Fen_N3_1 | ecosystem: Environmental > Terrestrial > Soil > Wetlands > Permafrost | place: Sweden: Abisko... | reverse complement strand
ATGAAAAATTTGTATCTTTGCCTAACTCCATTAACATACTGTTATCTTATGCATTTTTCAGCATTATTCACACATTGTCCGGCTTGCGGGTCGGATAAATTCGTACAAAACAACGTGAAATCGAAACGTTGTGACTGTTGCGGCTTTGTATATTACATCAATCCTTCAGCTGCAGTCGCCTCTTTTATTATCAATACTTCAGGAGATTTGTTGGTTTGCAGACGTGGAAAAGAACCCGAAAAAGGAACCCTGGATTTACCCGGTGGTTTTATTGATGAGTTTGAATCGGCAGAAGAAGCTATAAAAAGGGAGATCGCTGAAGAATTGCAGGCTAAAGTTATTGAGGTGAAATACATTTTTTCTTTGCCGAATGAATACGAATATAACAAGATGACCGTTCCTACTTTGGATATGTTTTTTGAATGTACCCTGGAAGATACTACTCATCTGAACCCATCAGACGATGTGGCTGACTGTTTTTTTGTCCCTTTACGTGAACTAAACCCCGAAAAGTTTGGTCTGAAGTCTATTCGGAAAGCAGTGGGAATGTTTAAAGTTAATAGTTTGAAGTTTGAAGTTTGAAGTTTGAAGTTGATTCAGTGAACCGGAATTCGCTCTTTTCTTTAGATTGACAAGGACCTTCTTTAAATAGTAAATAGTAAATAGTAAATAAATAAATGGTAAATATCCTATCTGTAATTATTTTGAAAGCATGAAGAAAAGAATAATCGTTATACCGCTACTGTTCGTTCTCTTTTCAGTAGGTTTGAAAGCACAACACACCTTGATTTTTACAAATAAGGATGTGCTTTTTGATCAGGGAAAAGAGCTTTTCTCGGAGGGTAAATATGCAGCTTCGTCGCGAAGCTTCGAGGAATATTTGCAAAAGACTGAGCCCACACAGGCAGGCCAGATTCAGGAAGCTAAATACTATCTGGCTGCGAATGCCTTCGAATTGCGTCAGGATGATGGGCTTGTGCAATTAAAAACACTGTTGGAACAATACCCTTCTATACCTTTCAGGGACGAGACAAATGCCATGATAGGTACGTTGATTTTCGAAAAGAAAGACTATGTGACGGCAATGACTTATTTCACTCAAGTGGATGATACTCATTTGGGAGAACGCGATCGTGTAAATTTTTTGTTTAACAAAGGATATGCCTGCATTGAAACAAAAAATTATACACAGGCATTGCCAGCTTTTAAGGAGCTGAAAGAAATGGATACCCGGTATAAACTTTCGGCAACCTACTATTATGCCTATACGCAATACACGCTGGGGAACTATACAGAAGCCCTGCCGGAATTTCTGAAACTGGAAGACAATCCGGCATATAAAAATATTGTTCCCTACTATGTTGTACAGATATATTACGCACAAAAGGACTATGATAAATTGAGCGAACGCACCGAAAGCATTCTTAAGAATAATCCGGATAATAAAAATAACGCGGAAATATATCGAATAGCCGGAGAAATAGCCTACAGGAAAAGAGATTATGCAAAAGCGATCACTTATTTAAGAAACTATGAAAAGATTTTCCCACAAGTATTGCGCAATGACATGTATTTACTCGGAATGTCCTACTTCGAGACAAAAGACTATATGAACGCCATTCTGTATTTGTCGAAATCGACTACAGAAAAAGATGAAATGACTGAAAATGCTTACCTGCACCTGGGAAATTCATATGTACGGTTGAACGATCTGACAAATGCCCGTCTGGCATATGAAGCTTCCCTGCGTACCAATTTCAACAAATCCGTGCGTGAAGAGGCATTGTTTAACTATGCCCTCACTTCTTACGAAACAACTTCTGCGTTCGGAGAATCGGTATCTGCCTTTGAACAATACCTCACTGAATTCCCCGATTCAAAATATACTGAGAAAGCCTACGATTATCTGGTGTCGGTATATATGACTTCGAAAAACTATGATGCAGCCTATCAATCAATTCTAAAGATTAAATCGCCCAATGCCAAACTGATTGAAACTAAACAATACCTGCTTTATCAAATCGGTACCGAAGCTTTTGCCCTGAACAATATGACAAAAGCGATTGAATATTTTTCCTATTCGCTTCAAAGTTCATCAACAGGGAAGTATTCGGCAGAATGCCTCTTCTGGAGGGCAGAAAGCTATTACCGGACAGATCGTTCGGTACAGGCAATTACCGATTTGAAAGCATTCTTCAATAATCCGTATTTCAGAGCGAGTGTCAACAGGGTAAACGCAAATTATTCGCTTGCTTATGCTTATTTCTCAATAAAGAGTTATTCCGAATCACTGGTCTGGTTTCTGAAATATGTTGATGCAGAACAAAACGAAAGTGCAACTACCTATTCGGATGCATTGAACCGAATTGGAGATTGCTATTTCAATGCCCGTAGCTTTGCTAAAGCACAGGCTTATTACAGTAAGGCTGCAAAAGTGAGCCCGAACACAGCCGATTATGCTTTGTTTCAGGCTGCCTATGTCTCTGGACTGCAAAAAAACTATTCGGGAAAGATATCCAAACTTGAAAGTCTGATCTCACAATATCCTAAATCGGAATATACCGATGACGCATTATACGAAGAAGGTCGCGCTTATTTGATGATGGAAAACAACGAAAAAGCCATTGAGACCTATCAACGTTTGCTCGATAGTCAGCCTAACAGCGATTTGGCCCGAAAAGCTGCTCTGGAGACAGGAATGATTTATTTTAATATGAAAGATTATGAGCACGCTATCAGCTCCTATAAATATGTGATTTCAAAATATCCGGGAACAGAAGAAGCTTTTACTGCTCTCGAAAGTCTTGAAACAACCTATGTGGATTCGAATGATGTTTCTTCGTACCTTTCATATACTAAAACACTTGGTATGAAAATCAGCAATTCAACGGCCAGCCGTGAAGATTCAATCTCCTACATTGCCTCCGAAAAACAATATATGAACGCCAGTTATCCTCAGGCCATTTCCGGAATGCAGAATTATCTGACTAAGTTCTGTCCGGGTGGAAGGTATTGCACCACGGCCCAATATTACCTGGCCGACAGCTATTATCGTACAGAGGACAAGGTAAATGCCCTGAAAGCTTATCAGGATCTCCTTAAAATTGCCGGAAATCAATATACGGAAGAAGCAACCATTCGTTGTGCCGAAATTGCCTATGATCAGAAAGATTATACCTTGGCCCTGACTTATTTCAAACAGTTGCAGACGGTCGGTCAAACTGCCGAAAATAAGAATATAGGTCGTCTTGGAGTGTTGAGATGCAGTAATTTCCTGAACGATTACCAGACAACCATTACGATTGTCGGTGAAATAATGACCGATCCGCATTCGAATGCGGAATTAAAATCGGAAGCTGTGTATAACCGTGCAAAAGCGTATCTGGCCTTACACAAATCGGATGAAGCCATTGCCGATCTGAAAGTGTTATCAGCGGAAACACGTACAGTCAATGGCGCAGAAGCTACCTATTTACTGGCAAATCAATATTTCGAACAGGATAAGATGACTGAAGCCGAAGCGGTAGTGATGGCATTTGCCAAAAAGAATACGCCTCATCAATTCTGGCTTGCACGTAGTTTTGTGTTGCTGGCTGATGTATATATAAAGCAAAATAATGATTTCCAGGCAAAACAATACTTAATCAGTCTGCAAAAAAATTATAAAGTAGCCGATGAAATTCAAACGATGATCACCGACCGGCTGAGTGCCATTAGTCTTCGTGAAAAACAAACCATTATCAATTAAAGTTCCGGCATTCTCCCAACTGGTAATTCAAGAGGGATAAATACTTAATATCATAATTCGTAATTTCGTAATTCATCAATACAACAATTCAACTTATAAGTCTGCTTTGAGGACTTTGGGTCAATTAAATAGTTTATGAAAACTCCAGAATACTTACCAGCTATCCTTTTATTTCTGATAGGTTCAGCACTTTCGATACAGGCTCAGGACACAATTGTCAACCGCAGTGTTTCGGTAGAGCGTGAATACAAGCCAATGATTCATGATGCCGGAAAGATAAATTCAATGCCTCTGGTATTGGAACCTAATGTGGTTAAATCGCCGGCAAATTACAGCAATTTCAACCTTCCGCTGAATGCGGATTATAATATTCACATCCTTCCGGCTGCCGAATTGATTCCTGAAAAACCGGCACTCACCGATAAAGGATTTGCTCGAATTGGGGTGGGTAATTTTGCAAATACACTTGCTGATTTTGCCTATCCTCTTATTAATACTCCCGATATACGGCTCGACTTTTCATTGAATCATCTTGCTACCTTCGACTCGCATCAAATGCATTCAACTACGAAAGCTAATTTATCTTTCGATAAGATATTTAAAACGTTTGATCTGTATGCCGGAATGGGAGGTGGTCATGAGTATTTCAAATATTATGGTAATAATTATAATGCCGTCGATTCAATTATTGATTTAGGACAGTTGGCTGTGAAATACGAAAATCCCTATTACACCGAAGTCTACAGAAACGGTATTAATACTTCACAACGTTCCTTCAGCCTCGACAGTTTGTCAAGATTCCCCAATAATGATACCTTCTGGCGCTTTAATACGCAGATTGGGTTACGCTCATTGCCTATGTCCACCGATTTGAGATACCGGGCAGAAATACAATATAAGATATTCAGTTCACGTATCGGACTGACCGAAAATATAGTCCGTACTCAGGCAGGCTTTAGTTCGCCGAACGAAAAGAATCGTCTTGGACTAGACTTTGATTTATCCAACATGATGTACAGTTCAGCAAAAATCCCCGAATTTAATTACTGGAATACGTATGCAGTGCTTACTTTGAATCCCTATTTTAATATTGATCGCCCTGCATATAATATCCGGTTGGGTATAAAAAGCAGCTTTTCTTTTGTGCATGGTAAATTCGTAAATCCATCAGGAGATGTCCGTGCAGAGTGGAAAGCCATCCCTGAATACCTGTCGCTTTATGGAGGAATGACCGGCGATTACGAAATAAACACTCTGGATAAGATATTTACCGAAAATCCATTTATGTTGTCTGATAGCAGACTGACCGATACCTATACTCCGGTCGACTTTTATGCAGGTATAAAGCTCAAACCTCTTTATAACCTGTTGCTGGATGGTTATATCGACTATAAACAAATCAGCAACCAGTATTTCTTTGTAAATAACGAATACTCTTTAGCTACTTCAAATACCATTCTGTATCCAACCGATGAAACGATTTACTCCAACAGGTTTAGTGTCGTATACAGCGGTGCATCCCGCTTTAAAGCAGGTATCCGTGCTAATTACAATTATAAAAAACAGGTGAATATCGAACTGAAATATGCTTACAATGGCTGGAAGGTCGATAACCAACTCTTTGCATGGAACAAACCTAAATACGAAGCTCAGTTTAATACCGATCTGCGGATCAACGACAATCTGACGGTATCTGCCAATATGTATTACGAGGGAACGCGCTATGCCCGTCTTGGAAACTATGCCCTTCTTATGCAGGATAAGGTGGATATCAACCTGGGGGTCGCTTATTCATACAACAACTGGTTAACCGTGTTTGGTAAAATCAATAACCTGATCAATAATCAGTATCAGAATTATTATGGCTATGACGTACAGGGAACGAATATGATGATTGGTGCAGCGTTTTCGTTTTAAATCACTTCACATTGAATGAAAAAAGGCGAAAGTAATTTCGCCTTTTTTTTAAGTAGCAACTGAAATTGTAGCCCAAAGTACCTTAACTAATCGAGATGAGTGAAATGTTTTATAGGAGTTTACCATCAGGGGGCGAAACCAGAAACGATAAAAAACAAAAGTAACGTTGAATAATAAGTGTTGTTTTTTCACAAAGTCACTACGACCCTAAGATTCATAAAGCTTTAAATGTTGATTTTTTTACTTTGTGTAACTTTGATTCTTAGAGGTATATAGAATTTGATTCAGAGGTTCTTATTGTACCTGCGGAACCCTTATTCCAAAAATGATTCATGTAATTCTAAAAACTGTATGTGTCAAACAGAAAGCAAAACAAAAGAACTACGTACAGAAAGTCGCACATAGGAGGTAATCCCTATAAATTCGTTAGAATCCAACCGGCTAAAATTCGTAATTAGTACATTACTATCTTACCGTGCTTGAATTTAGAATAAAATTCCTACATTTGTACTGCATTAATATACAAATTATTACCTGCCCTGTGTATGTATCCTACTGAATTCTTTATCATTATCTACAAATATAAACTATTTTCATGAAAAAACTATTGGTTCTTTTGCTTTCAATCAGCATGTTTGCGGGATTAAAAGCAGATGAAGGCATGTGGATGTTGCCATTAATTCAAAAACTGAACATTCAAAAAATGAACGGCATGGGGCTTACCCTGACAGCCGAAGAAATTTACAGTGATAAAAATGTGAGCCTGAAAGATGCCGTTGTTATTTTCGGAAACGGATGTACCGGAGTAATGGTTTCCAATCAGGGATTGGTATTCACCAACCACCATTGTGGCTTTGATGCTATTCAACAACACAGTACGGTAGAACATAACTACCTGAAAGACGGTTTTACTGCTGATAAAATTACTGATGAAATCCCTTCTCCGGGATTATCGGTTCGCTTTCTTGTAAAAATCCAGGACATTACAGAACGCGTTATATCACAGTTACCAGATACATTGCTTGGTTCAAAAAGAGCTGATAAACTGGATTCGTTGGTAAATGCCATTCAGGATGAAACCCAAAAAGGTACTCTTTATTCAGCTAAAGTAAAATCATTCTATTCGGGCAATGAGTTTTATCTTTTCGTTTACGAAGAATATACCGATGTGCGTTTTGCCTTTGCGCCACCCACTTCGATTGGTAAATTCGGTGGAGATACCGATAACTGGATGTGGCCGCGTCATACGGGCGATTTCTCAGTATTTCGCGTGTATAGTGATAAAGATGGCAAACCTGCAAAATATTCAAAGGACAATATCCCTTACTCACCAAAACGATTTGCTACAATTTCCAATCATGGATATGTACCTGGCGATTATACCATGATTATTGGGAACCCGGGGACAACAACCCGTTATCTGTCATCATGGGGGGTAAGCAACCGTATGAAAGCCTCCAATCAGGCTCGTATTGATGTCCGTGGCGCAAAACAGGATGTGTGGCATTCATTTATGCGGGTGGATGAAGCCATCAATATAGCGTATGCCAGTAAATTTGCACGGAGTTCTAATTACTGGAAGAACAGCATTGGCATGAACAAAGCGATTGCAAAATTAAGTACAATTAAAGAAAAACAGAATCAGGAAAAAGCATTTACCAACTGGATAGCTGCTACCCCCGAACGCCTGGATAAATACAAAAATGTATTGACGACTCTCGAAGATGGTTATACCAAAATATATCCTGTTTCGCGTGCCATGAATTATTTAATGGAATCGCTCATGAGTGGAGCGGAAATGCCACGTATTGCCAGTCAGGTGAACCGGTTGGTATCAAAGAACCTGCCAATGGATTCATTGTTGATTCAAACGGCTGCCGTTTACAAAGATTATTACCCGGCAGTTGATCAGGCTACACTCGTTGCCATGCTGGATATCTATAAAAAATCGGTGGATGCTGATGCATTACCCGAAGTGTACACGGTCATTGAACGGAAATTTAAAGGCGATTATACGAAATATGCAAAGTATTTATTCGATAAATCCAATTTCAGCTCGCTGGAAAAAATCACGAAGGCATTAAAGAGTAAGAAAGTTGATTTTTCAAAAGACCAGGCCATTATCTTTGCCAGAGACGTTAGAAGAACTTTGGAAAATATAAGAAGCAAGGATTATGAAGCAACAACTGAAAAAATAAAAGATGCTGAACGCCTGTTCGAAAGTGGGATCAAAGCAATGGCAGCCGAAAGTGGAAAACCAATGTATCCGGATGCCAACTCAACAATGCGATTGACGTATGGTTCAGTGGGTGGTTACAAACCCGGCGATGCTATGGATTATAAGTATTACACCACTACAAAAGGAATTCTTGAAAAAGAAGTCCCGGGTGATGAGGAATTTGATGTCTCGCCAAAACTAAAGAAAGCAATCCTTGAAAATAACTACGGTGCGTACCTGGATCAGAAAACAGGTGAAATGCATGTCGCTTTCCTGAGCAACAACGACATTACCGGTGGAAACTCCGGAAGCCCGATCTTCAATGCCAAAGGCGAATTACTGGGACTGGCTTTTGATGGCAACTGGGAAGCTATGAGCGGTGACATTGTGTTCGAACCGGATTTGCAACGTACCATCAATGTGGATGTCCGTTATATCCTGTTTGTCATGGACAAAATAGGGGGTGCCAAACGATTGGTGGATGAGTTGAATATTAAGTAAACTGCTAAATCAATATAAAAATGCCCCTTATGATAAATTCTGTAGGGGCATTTTTTAATCCATTTTTAGAAGCAAAATAGTGAAATTCTATCTTCTAACCTTTATTCTGTCTGATTCTTAGAATTATATAATTCGCGAATCTGTTTATTAAAGAAATTTAAGACCTACTTTCCTGTTTAAACCTTGCTCAAAAATCCGAATGATTGTTGATAATTGAATATTCCCTTTTGCATTCTCAATTTTTGAAATATAACTTTTTTTTGTCCCTGACTTAACTGCCAGTTCTTCTTGTGTAAGATTTGCTTCTTTTCTTGCTTCTTTAAGCATTTCACTTATTATGAACATTTGTGCATTCTGCTCAAATACATTGCGTTTTTCGGTACCTATTTTACCGTGTTCTAATTCGATTAATTCATCAAAATTAGAAATGTCTTTATATTTATCCATGATGTTTGGTTTTTAACTCGAAATATTCCTGTTTAAGCCGTATTGCTCTTTCAATTTCATTTTTAGGTGTCTTCTGTGATTTCTTTTGAAAACCATTAAATAAAACAACTAATTTTCCTTCATCGAAACAGCAAAAAATACGATAGATGTTTGATTGAAATTCAACCCTTATTTCAAATAATCCTACATAACCTGACATGGGAGACAAAAACTTATCAGGAATCCTATCAATTTGTCTGATTAATTCAAATACGTATTGAATTTTATCCTTTACTTTGGAGTCCAGATTTTTATAGAATTCCAAAAAGTGATCTTTATAAAAAAACTATTTGTCTGTTCATGTTGCAAAGTTATCTTAATAAGTAACATAACCAACGTTATTTAGTTCCTTTTTATTATTGTTTTGTTACATTATATCCATTTCACGCACGATTTACTTATAATTAAATAACAAATGCGCTTACCGGAAATTCGGTAAGCGCATTTGTATATTGTAAATGTCTAAATTGTCAATTCTTCTTCAGCCATTCATCCATTGCTTTGGCTGCACGGCGACCATCACCCATGGCTAAGATCACAGTGGCTCCACCACGTACGATATCACCACCGGCAAAGATAATTGGCACTGCCGACTGCATGGTGTCATTGTCGACCACTACAGTGCCCCATTTGGTTACTTCAAGTCCTTTTACGGACTGCGGAATCAATGGGTTAGGCGAAACACCTACGCTGACAATTACTTCATCCACGTCAATCAATTCAGTTTTACCCGGAATCTCAACAGGAGATCGTCGACCCGAAGCGTCCGGGGCACCAAGTTCCATAACCTGTAATACCATTTGTGTAACACGTCCTTGTTCGTTTCCTTTATATTCAATAGGATTGTGCAACGTCATGAATTCAATGCCTTCTTCCTTGGCATGTTTTACTTCTTCCAGACGGGCAGGCATTTCTTCTTCAGAGCGGCGGTAGACCAGGATAGCACGTTCGGCTCCCAATCGGCGTGCAGTACGTACTGAGTCCATGGCGGTGTTACCACCACCAATGACTGCAACTTTTTTACCAAGAAAGACAGGGGTGTCCGATTCCGGGTTAGCAGCGTCCATCAGGTTCACACGGGTGAGGTATTCGTTTGATGACATAACACCTACCAGGTTTTCGCCTTTGATATTCATAAAGCGGGGAAGACCGGCACCACTGGCAACAAATATTCCTTTATAGCCATCTTGTTCCAGATCGGCAATTGAAATTGTTTTACCTACTACGCAATTAGTAATAAAATGTACACCCATTGCCTGAAGATTCTGAATTTCAACATCCACAATGTCATTCGGCAAACGAAATTCAGGGATACCGTATTTAAGTACGCCTCCAATTTCATGCAATGCTTCAAAGACAACTACTTCGTAACCCAGTTTTGCCATATCACCTGCAAAAGCCAGTCCTGCGGGACCTGAACCGACACCGGCAATCTTTATATTGTTGGGCTTAGCAACTTTTGGAACAGATATATTCCCGCTTGTGCGTTCGTAATCTGCCGTAAATCGTTCGAGATGACCAATGGCAACGGCATCTTTCTTCATTTTTAAATGAATACAAACTCCTTCACATTGTTTTTCCTGTGGACAAACGCGCCCGCAAACTGCAGGAAGTGCAGAAGTCTCTTTCAATACCCTTGCTGCTTCGAGGAAATCGCCCCGTTCGATATTTTTTACAAATGACGGAATATCAATTCCAACCGGACAACCGGTCATACAGCTTGGATTGGCACAATCCAGGCAGCGTTTGGCTTCCAGCATGGCTTGCTCTGCTGATATTCCAAGGTTCACTTCTTCCACACGGTTATGGCTGCGGTATTCGGCGTCCAATTCAGGCATGTGTACTCTTTCAATA
>Ga0302215_10003374_pt1 | contig 10727 bp, 10 predicted proteins | sample II_Fen_N3_1_FD_194580 | JGI IMG/M metagenome (GOLD analysis project Ga0302215, IMG submission 194580) | Peat permafrost microbial communities from Stordalen Mire near Abisko, Sweden - II_Fen_N3_1 | ecosystem: Environmental > Terrestrial > Soil > Wetlands > Permafrost | place: Sweden: Abisko... | reverse complement strand
TACCGGCACGCGAACCATAAATACTGGCTGCAGAAGCATCTCTCAATACCTGAATGCTTTCAATATCTGATGAATTTAATTCGTGCATTCCACTTTTGGTTGGTACGCCATCAATAACGTAAAGCGGATCGTTGTTGTTAAGCGTTCCTATACCACGAATCCGAACGGTAGTTCCTGAGCCGCTTGGCGAACCATCTGAAGTAATATCCACTCCGGCAGCACGCCCTTGTAAGGCCATCATTGGATTATTTGTGGCAGTCTTTTTGAGCTCATTTATATCTACTACAGTTACTGCACCAGTCAAATCAGATTTCTTTTGGGTAGAATATCCTGTTACAACCACTTCATTCATTAATTGAGTGTTTGAAGTTAGTGCAACATCAAAAACCGAACTGTTGCCGGGTTTTGTTTCCAGTTTATTCATTCCAATAAAACTGAATACCAACACTGCGTCCTTGTTAGGTATGGAAATAGAGTATTTTCCATCCATATCAGTAACTGTACCTTTTGCAGTTCCTTTAACCACTACAGTTACTCCCATTAAACTTTCACCATTTTCAGATGAAGTTACTTTCCCTGAAATTGTTTTTGTTTGAGCCATCATTGCAATACTTAAGCTGCAGAAAATAGCCAACAGTTTCAACTTTCTCAGCACGTTGCTTTGAAATTTGCTTTTTTCATTCATGATTTTTTAGATTTAAAATTCGTAATATAACTTTTAAAATAAGTGTAGGCGTATTTCTACGCGTCATTGATTAAGTGTTTAGTTATATCAATAAAGGTATAACAAAATTAAGTAATAATTCCTCATTGTAATTTAATTTAAATGATTAATATATCGGTTAGTTGTTTCTATATTTAAGGCATCCAACTTACATGTATATTGCGGTGCAAAATTTATGTTGATCTACACATAAAATCACGAAGCAAAAATAGAGCAAACAATCACCAATAACTGTCAAATTTGTTGCATCATCGTGTAATTTTGATACAAAATTGAATATCTTTCAATGCAACCGTATGCCACAATTAGATACCAATACGTTGACACACAAGCAAAAAGGTGATTGTCCACTATCGGACAATCACCTTTTTACAGTTTTATTCGTAAAATCAGTTGAAATATATTTTTTCAGAAGAATGCTTTTTTACACCACCTTCAACACTTTTCCGCTACCGGCATATTTCTCCTCCACCGGTTCACCGGTAAAGCCCACCATACCAAATTCAACAGCTATGCTTACTATCAGGCTCACCTCGTCGGTAACCATCGCTAGTTGCTTTTCGGTCATTTGGGCAGTGAGTGTATGCTCGTCCACAATGGTATTGGCAGAGTACCAGGGGCTGTTTGTAACAGCTGCTGCTCCGTGCAAACCCGGCACTGCAGGCAAATAATCGTTCAGTGCTGCATTATACAGCATATCCGAAGCAGTACCCAACACGGCAATGATGCGGAAAAAAGGGAGTCGTTGTACATTCAGCAAATCAATATCTGTGTTTATACGCGGAATGCTAATGGTAGCCGATAGTTGCTCCCGGTTTATTTCGGCAATAGCAGAAACACGCAACACCCCGTTAAACGGGTAGTTACGGTTCAGATTAAACCCTTCGAGCGCTTGCTTTAAGGGTGATAACCGCACCGGGCGTTGTCCTTTTTCGGTAGTAGCATCCAGTTTTTGCAGTTTGTTGCCCATACCGTTGAGTACCGAGCTGATATTGTAGTCGGCCAGTCGGTGCAACCCACCCAGAGCCAGCCGAACGCCCGAAGCAAACTTGGTGCAACCGCTCCACTCTTTTTGTTGCGAACGGAATCCCTTGTACTGTGGCAGACGTTTAATCTTATCGGCACTGACGCCACCTTTGCTGCGCATTATCACCTGGTCGCTACCCCGACGGGTATAGAAACTCACTCCGCTTACACTTCCCGAGAGTTGAAAAGGTCCTTTTACTATTGCCATAAAATCAGTTATTATTAATTCATCCGTCAGCGGACGGACAGGTTTTACGATTTACGAATGATGGATAGATAATGCCATCTCCTCCTTACTACCCTTAAAGGGCCAGGGGTAATCTGAATCACCTTAGGGAGTTAGCTTATGCTATTATGACCGTAAAGATATTGTAATTTTTTATTTCCATCAAATTTCCTTTAGTATTTCTATATTTATCCTATATCTTTTATAAGTATAGTTTATATAATGGATACATATAGTATAGATATAGGGTGTATATAGCATATATAATTTCTGATTGCGATTAAGAATAGAATACACAGCGAAGACAACGGGAAACTAAAGGTAAACATTGCCCTGATTTTTGATACAAATATCGGGCATTGTAAAAAAAATAGCATTAGATTATAAAAAATAGGACAAAAAATATTTTGTTAATCAAAAGTATTCGGTATTTTTGTGAAAGAAACCTTATGGATAAATTTCAGCACAAATACCGCATACCATCTGCGCGGGCGCAGTGGCACGATTACAACGGTGGTGTATATTTCATCACTATTTGTACCGCTTATCGAAACCATTATTTAGGGGAAATACGGAATGCTGAAATGCTGTTAAATGAATTCGGACAGGCGGTCCATGAAAATTTGCTACAATTGACAAGTCATTATCCATATGAAACGATAGACGTATTTCAAATTATGCCTAATCATATTCATTTGATTGTGGGTATTGATGAATTATACGCGAATAAAGGGAATAACGATACGGTGGGACGCCACGATATTGAACCAAACGTTGTGGAACGCGATGATTGTAGAGACGTGGCGCACCGCGTCTCTACAGGGGAAACGCGGGAATCGGATAAAATGCGTGATATTGCCAATAAACGTGGTTTATTATCCGTTGCAATTGGCGGTTTCAAATCGGCCATAACAAAATACGCCAACAAAAACAAAATACCATTCGGGTGGCAGGCGCGGTTTCACGACCATATCATACGCGATGCAGGTGAATTTGAACGAATATCGCTATATATTGAAAATAACCCAAAAACATGGGAACAGGATAAACTAAATGAATTACCTATAATCTGAACATTGTATGCAAACGGAGAAAGCCATCCAACTAAACAACATGTTGAAAACATCCATCGAGATATTTTGGTATGTTTATAATCAGGCAAAGAGGAAAACGATTGATAGAAACGAAATAGATCAATTTATATCCTCTTTTGAAGAAAGAAACTTCGATGATTATTACGACGAATTTATTGAAGAATTGAAATTCAATATCGAAGAATATAAAGACATAGAACTGCTTGATAATTACCTGGAAAGTTATTTTCCTATAACAGATAAATTAGATGATCTGGATATAAGCCTGAACAAAGAAATTATCAAACGAAATTTCGAGGTGAAATTCTTACTTAATGCCAGAAAAAAACTGGAAGCAGAATTGGATAGAATGTGGAATATCATATATACCAATGAAGGAAGTTATTCGGCTGAATTGAAAAGGCACTTCGAGGAGACTATGAGAAAATCAGACCCTAATTTTGAATTAGATACAAGTGGCAAAGACAGTACAATAGAAACACTTGAATATGACTATCGATTTGACTTTGTGTTACTGAAAAAAGACTGTGATGCACTTGACACTAAAGCTAAAATGAATAAATTAATCAACGAGCGACTGATTGACTTCAAACAATGGCAATTGCTATACGACAATGCCGAGACTGATGATGATAGCTTTGCTTATTATTATACCAACTTATACTACCCCAATTTCGTGAAACTCTGTAAGAGTGAATTGGAACGGATTGCTTTGTACACTGATGAGCCAAAGGTTCAGGTAAAAACAGTTGTAGAATCGTTCAAACATGAATATGAATGGACAGCATCAGACACTGACCTGCTGGAACTTATAGCAGCACTATATCAGAATAAATCCATTCAGCGTAAGGATGGCAAAGCCCTGACCCGTAAAGAACTGATTGACTATTTTCAAACCATTTTAGGTACCGAAATAAAAGACGTGGAAGGCAAGCTCACCCGGGCCACCGGAAGAAAAATAAATATGACCCCATTTCTGGATAGTTTGAAAATTGCATTTGTAAGTTATGCAGAGGAAAAAGAAGAGAAGCAACGCAAGCGGAAATAAGTTAACACATTGTTAGGCATTCTAACATTAAATGTTTAATTTTGGAACTTCCGGATATGTTTTTCACAATTTCTCTCCTACGGAGCTTGTTGAATTCGGCTGCAATCATTAATGCTACCTCCCGATAGCTATCCGGTGGTAAAAAATGTGATTGAAAAATATTATGTATTTGTATTTGAACAGGCCGAGAATTTCAAGAAATTTAATCAATAAAAAATATTCAACTTTGCTAAAGAAATATCGCTACTTAGTGTTCATCCTGTTTTTTATTAGTTGTAGGCAACAGGAGCCTTCGGTCACTCTGGTGTTCGCAGGTGATTTGATGCCGGATAGGGGGATTCGGAAAGCCATTGAGCAAAAGGGGATAGAGCCGTTGTTTCAGAATCTGCCTTACGACCTGCATGCGGTTGATTACACAGTTGCTAATCTGGAGTGTGCTGTGTGCGATTCTGGAATGTTGAAAGTGGATAAGCGATTTGCTTTTCGGGCTAATCCTGAATGGTTGCCCGCCTTTAGAAAACATGGAATCAACATTGTTTCGTTGGCGAATAATCACAGTGCTGATTGTGGTGAAAATGGGTTATTGCAAACATTAGCGTCCATTCGAAAGGCAAATATGTACACTGTTGGAGCCAATGCTAATCCTCAATGTGTAGGTGCTCCACTTCTGATATCCAGGGGAAAAATAAGAGTTGCCCTGTTTGCGTCAAGTTTTCTGAAATCGGATAGCCGGTATATGTATCATGCTCAGGTTACAGAGCTCATTAAGCGTATCCGGACATTCAAAACCTGTCATCCTTCTACGGTAATTATATTATTGTTACATTGGGGTGTAGAGGGGAAAACAATGGCGGAGAACGTACAGATTCAGGAAGCTCACAGCCTGATAGAAGCCGGAGTTACTGTGCTGGTAGGGACACATCCGCATGTTGTGCAACCCATTGAACACTACAAAAAAGGGTTGATTTTTTATAGCCTGGGAAATTTTATATTCGACAACAATCGCTCACCCGGTAACAAAGGAATGTTAGCAAAATTAGTCATAGGACAAGGACATATAGTTGCTATGGATACAGTCACTTTTAATGTTTATTCGGGATATGGGCGTTGATAAACTGCATATGCATTATTTGGTTGTTTTGCTGTTGCTTTTGTTTGTATGCAACGGTTGCAATAAGCGCGTGAACAATAAAGAGCTTCATATCAACGATAAGAGTTTTAGAGGAACAGTACAGTTTCAGTGGGTGGATAAAAATGACTGGTACACAGTTGATCTTTATGATTCCATTAGCGGGCACAGCGACAGAATTATTATACCTTATGAAATATACGATATTCAAACGGGGGACATAAACAGAGATGGACATACAGATATCTGCGTAGGACTGATTAAACCAACGCCTTTCGACCAGCTCTTGCGTAAACGGCTATTTATATTCAGCATAGACAGAGATTACCTCAAACCTTTATGGCTGGGTTCCCGATTGGCTTATACATTCGAAGAATTCAAAGTCGGTGAAACTGCTTGCGGCTGTGTGGTGCGAACGTTGGAAAAAGAAAAGGAAGGGAAATGGTCGGTAAGTGAATATCACTGGCAATGCTTCGGACTGGCTTTTGTCAGGCGGGTTGCCAGCTTGGTGACTTATGAAAAAGCTAAAGAAATAATGGTAATGACTAATTAAAAAAAACAATACTATCTGATGAAAAAAACTTGTTTTGCATTAATGTTGCTCGCTGTGTTTATGACAGGATGCAGGAAAGAGAAAAAACTTGCTGACATTCACTATAAGTTGAATCAAAAGCTTATGAGATGGGCTACTTACGACGAAGGTTACCCTATTACCGAAGATAAAGTTGATCCTCTTGCTTCATATGAGCTGAAGGATTATCGGGATTATTACAAGGACTTCTACAAAAACAAGAAGCAACTACCTGTATTTCAGTTCGACATGGACCTGTCGGGCAAATCATTTAATGAGCTGCGGGCGTTGCGGGCAGAAATTCTGGCTCGTCACGGATTTCTATTTATGGACTATGTACTGAGGGCGCACTTTGATGCGACCGATTGGTATCAACCCATATTTTGGGATAATAATTTTAAAATAAATTTGAGCCAGCAAGAAAAACGATTTATAGCCCGTGTTCTAGTACGGGAAAAAGAATTGTACAGGCAAAACTATATCGAATCAAACGGAGCTATCAGAGCTAATCTACAAAATGTGGTGAACCAGGATCAGTTTGAGAAAATTCCTACCGTGATGCATGACCATTTGAGTCGCGATGGATTTGTTATTAACAAAGCGAATTACGAACAGTTGTTTTATGTTTACGACGAAAATTACTATAACTACACACCCAGTTTTATTACCACAGATTTGTTTCTACAAGTAATGCACATGCACGTGAGTAAAGAAATGCAGGCATTGGAAGAAGCTAAAATATACCCTTTGTTGCAGGACTTACTTGCTCAACAGTTGACAGTAGTACGCAAAATGGGATCATCAGATGGAAGTGTACGACTTAGAAATGCCGCTCAATGGAGTCAGACCTATTATGCTGTGGCCCTGTCGTTACTTACAGGCAGCAAACAAACAGTTCCGGCTGCTTATCAGTCGGATTATGATAACGAAATGGAATCTACAACCAGTGCAACAGGTCAGTTATCAGCTTACCTGGGTGATTCTTTATTGGATTACACACAATTTGAACCACGGGCTAATTATACAAGAACCGATACATTGAAACGTTATTTTCGTTGCATGAAGTGGCTAAACTCGGCATCAGTTTATATTGATAAAGATGATGGGTTAGCACGTGCAGTTGTAATGGGGAAAGCCTTACTTTCCAATTCGGACAGTTACAGAAAATATAAAGCTTTATCGGGTATCATCGGATTTTTGGCAGGTGAAGAAAATAACCTGTCGTTTGCTCACCTGATGAAGGTGCTGCAAAATCAGAGTTCCTCCGGTACGGATGCTCTGCTTAGCGACGAAAAACTATCAGATATCCGAAAATCTTTACTTGCAGTTGACCCACGGAAGTTCTCGCCCAAAGCCGCCGACGAGGATACTAAAAAGTTTCTGAGTCGTAAGAGGCTCTATTTTACTGCCGGACGATATACCTTTGATAGTGAAATCATGCAACGGTTGGTGCATGTTACTAAACCCCAACCCAAGCGAAAATTTCCAAAAGCCCTTGATATTTTTGCTGCCATGGGCAACAAGAAAGCCGAAGATATCCTGCTGAATGGGTACAAGGAGCAGGCAGCATGGCCACAGTATAGCGACTCCCTGCGATGGCTGCAAAATAAGTTTCACTATTTTGGAAAATGGAACGACAATGTGTATAATAAAACCATGGATGCCGTATTAGCATTAAATGAAAAAGATCCCTTGTCTCCCTGCTTTATGCAAACACAAGCCTGGGAAAAGAAAAACCTAAATACAATGTTGGCCTCATGGTCCGGATTGCGTCACGATATGTTACTGTATGTAGAGCAACCCAGTGGAGCAGAGATGGGTGATGGTGAAGATGTACCCCCTCCACAAAAAATAGCTTATGTTGAACCTCAGGTTGAATTTTGGGTGAAATGTATCGAATTATTACAACTGAATGAAAAAATGCTGATATCGCATGGCTTATTAACCGAGAAACTGGCTCAAAGAAACAAATCTCTGATAACTATTGCTGATTTTCTGAAAAAGATGAGCGAGAAAGAACTTCACGGGAAATACCTCACCAATAGTGAGTTCGATCGATTGGCACAAATGGGTGGTGAAATAGAGAATCTTACGCTGGATATTATCAACGCGAATGAGATGGATATGACCGTTGTAACAACTCCCGATAAATGCATGGCCATTGCAGCAGATGTTTATACTTACAAAGATCCTAAAATAGGTGGTTGGGCATTGGAGGAATGTGTTGGCTTAGGTGATGAAATCTATGTGATAGCCGAAATTAATGGTTTGTTGTATCTTACCAAAGGGGCTGTATTTAGTCAATACGAATTTCAACAACCAATCGATTCACGACTTACAGATGAAGCCTGGCAAGAAATACTGAATAAGAAACAGGAACCGAAACCGGCATTCTGGATGAACGATATAAAAATCAACGTGCCCAAATTAAAAACAGCTCCAAATTATAATTTATATTAATGAACAAATTTAAAATAATACTTCCCTTATTCGTTTTTCTTAGTTTCGCCTTAAAAGCACAGGAAGTAAAAACCATCGAAGTGAAACCTGTGGGCGTATATGCCGAAATAGACATAGATGGGCAAAACCGTATGATGAAACAGCTGTATAACCCAGCTACGCGCAATGCCTCGATAGATACGATATTCAACAACATAACGCGCTATAATCCACCGGTATTGTATTTGTTTAGTCAGGCATTGTATCTGAACGGAGAAAAAGAATCGGCAGTTCAGTGGTACTTGTATGCCCAGCTTAATGCCATGTACGATGCTCCCGATGCGCCGACAACTCTGCCAAGCAGGCTGTAGTGATACTGGAAGATAATATTCGCCCCATGTTGGCGGTATATATGAAGCAAAATAAAGTCGTGGAAACAAAATCGACACAGATGGCTATTGATTTATTTAAGAAATTACAACCATCGTATGATATCCGTTGGATAAACCTGCACGGCATGGGTGCATTTACAGGTGCATTCGGCGAAGAACTACCAAAAGAAACACCCAAACTAACAGAAGATAAATCGCTTTGGCCGGATTTACTAGCCAAAGTGCTAAAAGAATTTGCCGGGTTACACGGTGTGAGAGAGTGAAGAAATTTTATTTAGTACATATATTATCAATTATTTACAATGGATCAAAAGTATCAGGATTTTCAGAGAACAATTAAAAAGAAGCATTCGGTAAATTTTACCCCTAAGTACAAAGAAACAATTCCTGTATCGTTGTCGGACTCCCGACTATTGGTGGAGGTAGCCGTTAAAACTGTTGAAGCCCTTGAATGGGAGCTTGTATATCAGGATGATGAAACTGTTGAAGCCCGTCAGTCGAATGGAAGGTTGAGTAGCAAATATGCACTGACAATCAGCACCGGACATGCCGGAGAGGTGGAGGTAAAAAGTCAATCGTTGGGAGATGAGCTTTGGGACAATGGTAATAATTCGAAACGGGTTAAACTATTTGTGTACGCCTTTAATGAGATGTTGAAAGACTATAAACAATCGAATCTTACCGAACTCAAAAAAGAAATTGAGCGTAAAGATAAGATGACTGATTACGTTATACCCGACAGTTTACCGCAACCTGCGGCTTACAAAAATCCAGATTCACTCCCCCTTTGGCTGGGGCTTTGCATAACCGCCGTACTTTTCGCTGTCCCTGCTGCATTTCTATCTTGGCATGGATTGTATATAATCGGGATATTTGAATTTGGATTTGCCTGGATACTGGCAACTGCTGCGAGCTACCTGTTCAAAATAAGTAATTATACCGATTGGAAAGTGATACACTATATGCTGATTGCAACTGTAGCCATCGTTTTTGTTTCAAATTTATTCTTTCAATACCTGATTTATCTTGACAAATCAGGAGATTCAATGACCGGCTTTTTGGACTTTGTAGGATTAAAGATTGAAGCCGGAATACGGTTTAAAGAGCTGGATTTAGGGGTTATAGGCCTGTTTGTGGTATGGGCTCTCAATATTTGGCTTATGTATATTTTGGGGAAAATGTTGTTGCTAGGCAGATTAGTCAGATACTCTATCAGCCGGGTACCGGAAGAAGTGGCTGAATTTGCAGCATATCATTTCTCACAAAATGGAGGCGAAGAGAATATGAAAAAAGAATTAACAAAAATGGGATGGAAAACAGAACAGGAACATCAAATGGTACTCGAAGCGTTTGATGGGATAGTAGCGGCAAGAGAGATGAGAAGAGTGAAATAAAAAACAAGGTCAACAATGCTAATTGATTTAGCTATCATTGAAATTGTAATGAATCAAAATTATGTTCTCCGAACACAATGATTACGATAATCCTTACTACAACTTAGACCAAATGCCGCTCTACCAAAAAGCGCAGGAGATTGCTGATTTGGTGCGTGATATTTGTGCCCTGATTGACGAAAACAATGCAATACTTGAAAGTGTGAAGGGACAGATAATGGACGATGCCCGTATACTGGTTGTAAAGATAGCCGGTGCTGAAGGAGGCGAATTGTATGATATCCGCATGGAGTGTGCCACGCTCATACGCAAATCGGCAATGAACCTGTATGTTAGTATTCATACGCTAAAAATGCATGGATTTGAACATACTGAATATTACCTAATGGTGCGGAAGAAGATACGTGAATTCCGAACCTTGTTTGTGGAATGGGTAGCTGGTTTCGATAAGACAAATTACATAGCCGACCGATGGGGGTTGTTTAACCCACCCGGAGTACCAGTGCCCGATGAGGATGAAGATGAAAACGATGACAATCTGTTGAATGGAAACGGATTTGAGTTTTGGGATGAAGATGATGATGAATAATACAATGTATAGTTGATGGCATATTGAAACGGAATATATTTATTTTACTGATATACATACACATACAAAGTTTCTTATACAAGTTGTATTACAAG
>Ga0302215_10003373_pt1 | contig 10732 bp, 9 predicted proteins | sample II_Fen_N3_1_FD_194580 | JGI IMG/M metagenome (GOLD analysis project Ga0302215, IMG submission 194580) | Peat permafrost microbial communities from Stordalen Mire near Abisko, Sweden - II_Fen_N3_1 | ecosystem: Environmental > Terrestrial > Soil > Wetlands > Permafrost | place: Sweden: Abisko... | reverse complement strand
CCCAATGGAACAGTTGCCGTAGGGCGGGATAGTTTTGGTAACCTGATTTATGATGGATACATTGGCGATTTTCATAATTATTTTGAATTTGAAGCAACCGGAGTTGTCGAACAGACTTATTACAGCATAAAAGAAGAACTGAATCCTCTGTATCTTTACCCTTCCAAATATACTCAGCCCATGAAAAATATTCAAAAGCTGCTCGATAGTGTTACACTACAGCCTGAAGCTACAACGCTGGAGAAAGTGGTGTTATTTTCGGCAGAATTGCGTAAATTTTTGGCGTACGAATCGGGTGTAACTTCTATTCAAACCACCGCCGAGGAGGCTCTTGAAATTGGCAAGGGTGTTTGTCAGGATTTTTCGCACATACTAATTGCGCTTTGTCGGAAAAATGGTATTCCGGCACGTTATGTCAGTGGGTTTATGCAGGGCGAAGGATTTACACATGCCTGGATTGAGTATCACGAAAACGGCGTTTGGTACGGTTTTGATCCGACGCATGACCGCTGCATTGAAACGGGCTATATCAAAATTGCACATGGTCGTGATTATTCGGATTGCGCATTGGATAAAGGGGTTTTTACGGGTTTAGCACAACAAAAATTAGAAGTATTTTTAAAAGTTGAAGAACAGCAGCAATGATTAAAACCATTATATCCGAGGGACTTCCTGTTGATGAGCAGTTGTTGATTCGAAAAAAAGTAATACAAAACGACACCGGTCCGAAAAGAATTTGTATCGTTACCGGGACGCATGGCGATGAACTTGAGGGACAGTATGTTTGCTTTGAACTTATTCGCCGGTTGAATGAAAATATCCAATTTCTGGATGGAACGGTAGAAGTTTATCCTGCACTCAATCCGTTGGGAGTGGACTCGGTTACACGAGGAATTCCTACGTTTGATCTGGACATGAACCGTATTTTCCCCGGCGATCCAAACGGTCACCTCATTGAACATACCGCCTACGAAATTATTCAGGATTTGAAAGGTGCCGACATGGTAATTGACATTCATGCCAGCAATATTTTTCTGCGCGAAATGCCGCAAGCCCGTATCAATGTGCAAATGTCTAAGAAACTCATTCCGTTTGCAAACTTACTGAACATCGATTTTATTTGGATTCATGATGCGGCTACGGTGTTGGAATCGACTCTGGCTCACTCGCTGAACGTGATCAAAACTCCAACTATTGTTGTGGAAATGGGCATTGGAATGCGTATTACGCGCGATTATGGAAATAGGTTGGTAGATGGTATTTTCAATATGATGAAAAAAATGAAGATGTGGTCGGGGCCTGTTTCAAAAGAGATTAGCAAACCTATGCTTTCTACAACCGGCGTAGTATGCTTTATGAATGCTGATGTTTCGGGTATTATTATTCCATCGGTTTCACACTCAGTGGACGTAAAAAAAGGCGATTTGCTATGTCAAATTGTTGACCCATTCGAAGGAGTTGTGCTTCAGAATGTACTTTCGCCGGTTGATGGTGTGGTGTTTACCTTGCGGACTTATCCGGTGGTTTATGAAGGGTCATTGATTGCTCGTATTTTTTCAAAAACACCTTGTGGTGAGACGTTATGAAACAAGAGATATTATTCCAAATGAAGTCGCCTTACCGCGACGATTTTAAAATACAAGGATTCCGTTTTGGCGAAGGAGAAAAGTCAGTAGCCATTGTTGGTGCCATGCGTGGTGACGAAATTCAGCAGCAATTTACCTGCTCGCAAGTGGTAAAAAACCTGATGGAACTGGAAAAAGAAGGTCGCATTTTACCCGGACATGAGATTTTGGTGATTCCGTCGGCCAATCATTTCTCGATGAACATCAACAAGCGATTCTGGGCCATGGACAATACGGATATCAACCGCATGTTTCCCGGCTATGATAAGGGTGAAACTACTCAACGGATTGCTGCGGCTCTTTTTGAAGAGGTTCGTGGCTTTAAATACGGCATTCAGTTAGCTAGCTTTTATATGCCCGGAGAGTTTATTCCACATGTGAGGATGATGGACACTGGTTTCCAAAACGTAAAACTAGCTAAGAAATTTGGATTGCCTTATGTCCTTGTACGGAAACCAAAACCTTACGATACTGCAGTTCTAAATTACAACTGGCAGATATTTGACACACAAGCTTTTTCCATTTATTCGGGAGATACGGACACGATAAATAAAGAATCGGCTAAAATTGCATGGTTGTCTATATTACGCTTTTTGAACAGCATGAAAATCATCAAAAAAGATATGCACGATGGCTTTAATTCGTCTATTCTGCATGACCATGATTTGGAAACAATAAAATCAAATCAAGCGGGTATTTTGTACAGCCAGCGTGGGGCGAAAGACGAAGTAAAAGCAGGTGATTTATTGGCCAAAATACTTGATCCATTTACAGGAGCTGTGCGTAGCGAGATTTATTCGCCCATTGATGGAACGATTTTCTTTGCACACGACAAACCGCTGATTCATCAGAATACGGTGATGTATAAAATTGTAAAGTTTTGAACACAATGAAATGAGCTGCCAGGTTTCCCTTGACAGCTCATTTCGTTTATAATTCTTATTTTTTCCTCCAAACAGTTACTTCACTCATGCGTTGCTCACTGATTCTCGACGATTTACGCAAGGTGAATGTCAGGTCTACGGGTTCGTTCACCAGCTCAAACTTGTTGCTGAGAATATGCTGAATGCCTTCGAGCGAAGTCACCGGTTCGCCATCTTGTTTGAATCCTCCCAGCCAATGTTTGCGTTCTACCATGTTTGCTTCCCACTCGTAAGTTGATGCGATAACCATCAAACCGTTGTCGTTTATTCGTTCGTGAATGCTTTTCAGGAACAAAATCGGACAAATCAATTCTTCCAGCAGATTTGGAATAATAACGAGGTCGTAGCCGGTATAAATCGGTTTCATGTTGTTGGCATTATCCTGCATAAACAGGATATTCTTCTTATTTTCGCCCAGTCCAAAATCTTCCAGTAAAACTTCCCGATAGAAAACCAGTTCTCCTTCATCTTTTTGAATGTAGCGGATAAAACCTTTCTCCTGAAGTTGGATTGGCATTCGGATAAAGCGTGCTGAGAAATCGAGCGCTGTAATGCGTGGAAAAGTGGGTGCCAACTCAAACGCCAGTCGACCTGTGTTGGCATTCAAATCAAGAACCGTTAGAATATTTTCGTACGGAATATTTTCCAGAATATAATCAGCCAATTGTTTTGAAAAATTCGGACTAAAATCAAATGCATCTCCCCAGTTGGCTTCACAAGAATTAGCTACCTCAACATCCATTTCGTACTCATCGTTGTGAATCCTGAGTTCAGCTTCCGATTGCACAATGCGGAATCCTGCATGTTGATAAAAATGGCGACGGAATGCATATCGACCGTGATGCGTTGCTTCGTTTCCGGTAGAAATCCAAGAACCACCCTTAATTAGGTTGTGTTTGCCGTCGAAAGTGGGTGTTGAGAAATCATCGTACATTGGGTGTACTTTGAAACCGGCATAACCGGTAATCGGTGTTTCGGTCCATTGCCAAACGTTACCAACGACATCGTAGAAATCACCTGTTTTGAATTTGTCTACCGGGCAGGGCGAAGCGAAATGCTCCATATTGATATTTCCCGGAGCAATGTCCCATTCATTCTCATCTGGAATGTTGCAAATCTCAGCTAATCTATACCATTCGGCTTCGGTTGGAAGTCGGAAGGTTTTACCTTCGCGCGCTGTTTTCCAGTTGCAATAAGCTTTAGCTTCGAGATAATTCACTTCCACAGGCCAGTTCCATGACATTGGAATTTCTTCAGCAACAAGTCGTAGCTTAAAATCATTTCCATTTTTCCGCCAGAAAAGTGGCATTTCGGCTTGCTTATAGTTCCGCCAGTTCCAACCTTCTTCGGTCCAGTATTCTTGGTTGTGATATCCACTGTCAGTTATGAAATCGAGAAATTCTCCATTTGAAATGAGACATTCGCTCGCATGAAAATCCTCAACGTTTTCTGTATAATGTCCATATTCATTATCCCAGCCATAAAGGGCATGATCATTTGGTTTTCCAAGCTTCATTTCAGCCCCGTGAACGTATTGTAAATTATTGACAGGAGCATTTCCCCGTTCGTTGCAAATTTCGCCAAACAACCCTGAAACAACTTCCTCTAGTGGCAGTTGACGAATCAGCACAGAAGACGTTTCCAGGTGAATGCGTTCGTGCTCAATGCCCATAAGGATAATCCACATTGGGTCATTCCACTCGATAGGCAGATTAAGCGTTGAGTTTAAAATAACTTTAGTAATCAGCTCTTTCGCCTTGTCCCGGTATTCACGAACCTCGGGAACTGTGGGCCAGCTATAATGTCGTTCGTTCAAATCATCCCAGCTCATTTCGTCCACGCCAATGGCAAAAATGGATTCTAACTCGGCATTTACACGCGTGTCAATAATCTTTGCAAGAAATAGCTTGTTGATGAAAAAAGTAGCAGTGTGTCCGAGGTAAAAGATGATTACATGACGTAATGGATCACCTCGATGGTAAAATACTTCGTCGGACTTTAGTTGAGTATAGAGTTTTTCGTCAATTGCCCAAGTTTTCTCGAAATATTCAAGAATTTCACGCCGTTTTTCATCGGGAGTTCCACTTTTTAAATTGATTGTTTTGGTAACTAATTCATTCATTGCTTAGTCCAATTTTTTGTGTAAGTATATTTTTTGCATTACAAAAGTCCCACTTTCGTCGGCTTTTGTTTTTGTTTGTTCAATAGTCGCAATGGGTTCAAAGCCCATTTTTCTGTATAAGGAAATGGCCGGAATATTCTTATCCCAAACGCGAATAAATGCATCGGAATAACGAGCTGTATCAACCGTATCAAAAAATGCAGTCATCAATTGTTTACCAATTCCCTGTCCACGAACTTTCTCTGTTACCATCATTTCAGCAACGTACAAACATTTTTCAATGTCGAAATTGTCCTTGATTTCTATTGGAAGTGCTTTGTCAAAGCTTAATGGACAAAGCAAAATTGCTCCGGTAACAGTTTCTTTTTCAAATGAAATATTGGCATAGCCATTCTTCAAAATAGAATCAACATATTTATTTAATTCTTCTAAATCAATATGTTGCTGAGATTGTCCTGTCGAAAAGGCTTCGATGTACAATTCAATTATGGAATTTCGATAGTTGGAATTATTTGTCTGGATAATTTCCATTTTTGGATTAAAAAGAGAACATTTCTGCAAATTTAAGCAATTAACGCATATTCTGCACCAATAGTTGAAAAAACACCCATACATTTTCAAAAATAATGTATGGGTGTGAATTTCATATGAATAATAATTCCGTATAGTTTCTCAATTTGGAGTCCATTTGATGGAGATATTAGAGAAGCTTGATACGCTTGCAGGTGACAATGTTACGGCTGTTACTCCCTTTGTAAAAGTGAATTCGTGGTAACTAACGTTGCCGTCGGCCAGTTCCATGCAGACTTTGTAATCACCATTGGCAACCACTGTTCCACTGGTATTTGTGGCATTCCAGGTGCAGGTTCGCGTAGCATAGCTCGACTGGGTTGCTCCGGTTGTTGCATCGATAACATTGCCCCCAGAGCTTGGATACCAGGTGGTCAAATGCGATTTTCGGGTGGCTGCATATACCAAGAGTGATTTTACAAAAGTGCCTGTACTCGTTCTTATCCAAATAGCAACAACGTTAGCCGGGTTATAGCCCCCTCCGGCAGTGCTTGTTGAGGTGGAAACGGTTAAAGTTCCCGTCGTATTTGCTGATACGGCTGTTGTTGTAAAACTAATCTCATTACCATAAGCCGTTCCAATTGAGTTGGTGGCATATGCTCTTGCATAGTACGTTGTTAAGGCAGTTAGTCCTGTAATATTGCTGTTGAAGACTCCAGAACCGGTTCCATCTGAGGTTTTTGTAGTCAGTGCAACTGTTGGTCCGGAAGTAGTACCCCAACAAATTCCACGAGCTGTAATAGTAGCTCCTCCATTGGAAGAGATTGTTCCGCCTGTTGTTACAGTTGTTGTAGCTATAGCACTTGCAGCCGTTGTTGTAAGAGTTGCGGTTGTTGGTTGAGCACTTGTAAATGTAACTTCATTCCCATAGCTTGTACCCTCGCTGTTTGTTGCATATGCTCTGGCAAAATAGGTTGTATTGCCAGCTAATCCACTTATAGTAGCCGAAAATGAGCTTGTACCAATGGCGCTTGCAACTTTGCTGTCACTGATTGTTGGATTACTTGAAGTGGCCCAACAAACTCCCTGAGCGGTGATTGCGGCTCCACCATCCGACGTAATTGTACCACCCGAAACAGCACTGCCTGATGTAATGTTACTTATTACTGTTGTTGTAACTGTAGGCGCTAATTTCGTACTGTTTGTAGTACAGCCATTTAAAATTATCAGAGCAAATAGCACTGATAAAAAATTCAAAATCTTTCTGTTGTTTATCATAATCTGTTGTTAATAATATTATTTATTATTCGGTTTGAATTTAGTAGCGAAGTGTAAATAATATCATAAGCAGTTTATCGATAGAGTTTTGTAGAAGTTGTTCTTTGAAAGAGCTATATTGATGATGAATCAATTAGGTATCCATTTGATTGATATGTTGGAAAAGCTTGAAACGTTGGTAGGATTGAGTGTCGTTGCAACAGTGTCTTTTGCAAATGCAAATGAACTGAAGTTGCCAGAGCCATTTTTATCAGATAGTTCCATGCAAAGTTTATAGTATCCATTTGCTACAATATTTCCGCTAACATCTTTACCATTCCATGTGCAAGTTCTTGTTGTATGCTTCAATTGCGTGGCACCTGTAATTGCATCGGTTGTATTTCCTGATGAATTGGCGTTCCATGTTGTCAAATCAAATTTACGCTCAGCAGCATAAGCCAAAAGTGTTTTTACATATTGTCCTGAATTAGTTTCAACCCAGATTACAACTACATTGCGAGGTGCGTAAGAGCCTCCTGCTGCACTTGTAAGCGTACTTACAGTCAATGTTCCGGTTGTTTTCTTTGTTGCATCTACCGGTGGGTTTGAAGTTGTACACCCAATTAATACCACAAGCGACAGGCTCATTATTACACTAATTCCGAGAAGAAAATTTCCTTTTGAATTCATAGTTTTTCCTTTTCCTATTGATTTTATAACGACAAAATTACTTGAAAATTGTAACTGTTACATTTTGCTGAATCATTTTTAAGGTTAATTATTATTCTATCGCACAAATAATAACATTCTTGCTGGTTTCCATGTTGAAATGTATTTTTTTACAAAAGCATCTTCAGCTCCCGTATTTTCTCTTAACTTATTTATGGAGGTTTGCATGGCTAGTATACTTTCCCACAGCTTATGTCCATCTCCATTCAGAAATTTTATTCCATTTTCTGCCTTATTAATATTTTCGTGAACGGCTGAAAGTAACTCAAGAATTTGATCATCAGGTAATGTCGTGTTGTTAAATTGTTTATTCTTGCTCATGATGTAGATGTTATAATCTTGCACAGCTTTGTTGAAATCCTTTACAGCCTGATTATATTTTAATTGAACTATATTTTGTTGATTGTAGAAGATGAATGTTTTAATAAGCGAATTAGTTAGCCCGCTTTTCTGAATTCGCTTATCAGAACGGATTAAATTACTCAGTGAGTCAAGGGTTTCAGATACTTTTATTGAATCAGTAAAATTGTAATCTGACATAATGTTTAATCGACTAAAATCGCCATTTTTAAAATCTCCATGAGTTATCGGATTATTCAGAAATTGCCAGATTGGGTCAAAAGGCATGTGAGTTCTGATAAAAACCGTTGGAGAAATAAGAAAGTATAAGTCAGTAAATTCCTGTTTAAATTTTCCACTTTGTATATACCCTGCTGCCCAGGTAGCATCAATCTCGTAGTAGTTTCCATTGATAACAACAGCATTCCAAGCATGACTCAAATTGGCAAGTACGCCATTCTGAGTAGTATAACCTGATATTGTGTAAGACTGTATGCCAACCGATTTGCAACAGGCATTAAAAAGCACGGCGTAATGCTGGCAAACTCCCATTCTTTTATTGAGAACTTCGTTCAGCAAGTTTCTTTCTCCTGCTTGATAACTGATATTGACTGTTCCCAGGAGTGATACATCGTATTTGATGTTGTGGGAAATCCAGTAATAAATGGCTCTTACCTTTTCGGTCGGATTTGTCAATCCCTTTGTCAGATATCCCGCTATTTCGGGTGCGGTTTTGAGGTAGGAGGGAATTGTTCCTGATTGTTTGTCGATTTTACTGTAATCGGCGCCAAAACTAAGATTGATGTTTAATGCTACAAGTATAAAAAGGGAAATTCGTCTCATGAAAATAGAAGTTTTCTGATTAGTCCATTAGAATCCGAATCGGTTTCCACGTATTAAAATAATTAATTACAAAGGTATCTTCTTTATTTAATTTCCGCTTCTGAATGTAGATAGATTCTTGCGTTTTTTGTATTAATTGATTCGTTTCTTGGTTTTCAGTATCAATTTTATCAAGCATTGTTTCGGCCAATGTTACTCTTTTTCGAGACCTGGATAGCATGTCGATAATTTGTTCCTGAGTCAACTTTCCACCGTAAAAGTTTTTATACTTAGCATCCAGGTACGAATTGTAAATGGCAACTCCTTTATTGTAGTTCTCTACAGCCATATTATATTTAAACAGATTGATATTCTTATGATTTAGTGCGGCTCTTTCCCGAACAAGCGAATTGGTAAGTCCACACTTTATGATACGATTATCTTCTCTGATCATCTTGTCTAAAACGCTCAAAGAGGGAAATCTATTAATTGAATCGTAATAATTATAATCAGAATTCAGCTTTAATTTTGAATAATCATAGGCCACAAATTCAGTATTTGTAACCGGATTATTCAAAAATTGCCAGATTGGATCAAAGGGCATGTGCGTTTTTATAAAAACGGATGGTGAAACCAGAAAATACTGATCGATAAATTCATCGTTTGCTGCTGCAGCCCAGGTTACATCGAACTCATAATACCGTGAGTCGAAAAGCACAGCATTCCAGGCATGACTTAGTGGATCAAGTTGTGAATCCTGACGTGTATATCCTGAAATAACATACGATTGAATTCCTACCGATTGACAACAGGCATTAAACAACTCAGCAAAGTGTTGACAAACTCCTTTTCGGGTTCTAAGAACTTCATTAAGTATATTTTTTCTATCGAAATGATTTGAACTTGACTTAAGTATATTGTCGTCATACCTGATGTTATGCGAAATCCAATAAAATATTGCCCGGGATTTTTCGATAGGAGAAGTAAGGCCATGGGTCAGGTAGCCTGCAATTTCTTCGGGAGTTGTCAGGTTAGCGGGTACAGTTTGTGTCTGCTTGTCAATTTTGCTGTAATCAGCACCAAAAACAAGGCTGTAAGGAAGTATAAGCAGATAAAAGAGGACGAAGCGTTTCATTTGTAGTTGTCAGGTGATTCGTATCGAAATCAGTATAGCAAATAGAACGCCAAATTTATGCAAAAAGCGTGTTTCCTTCTAGTTGTTTAGAAAAAAACACGCTTTGTAAAATATGATTTGCAGGATTTGAAAGTTTATTAGTCAGGAAATTCCATCAAATATGCTTTTATAAATGCATCAATATCGCCATCCATCACTGCATTCACGTTCGAAGTCTGATAGTTTGTGCGGTGGTCTTTCACGCGTCTGTCGTCAAACACGTAACTGCGGATTTGCGATCCCCACTCTATTTTCTTTTTGCCTGCTTCAACCACTGCTGATGCGGCCCGGCGTTTTTCCAGTTCCAGTTCATACAGTTGCGATTTCAGTAAGCGGATAGCGTTGTCCTTGTTGCCAAACTGAGAGCGACTTTCGGTGTTTTCAATTACTATTTCGTCGGGCTGGTTGGTTACCGGGTTCACGAACTTATAGTGCAAACGCACACCGGTTTCCACCTTGTTTACGTTTTGTCCACCCGCTCCCGACGACCGGAAAGTATCCCATGTCAGCATGCCCGGATTGACTTCAATCTCAATCGTATCGTCAACCAACGGAACAACATAAACCGAACAAAAAGATGTCATTCGTTTACCTTGTGCGTTGAACGGAGAAACACGTACTAAGCGGTGAACACCGTTTTCGCTTTTCAGGTAGCCGTAAGCCATCTCGCCTTCTATCTGCATGGTTACGGTTTTGATTCCGGCTTCTTCGCCATCCAGCAAGTTGGTAATTTCGCACTTGTAGCCCTGACGTTCGCACCAGCGTTGATACATCCGAAAAAGCATCGATGCCCAATCCTGCGCTTCTGTTCCTCCGGCTCCACCCACAATTTTGATAACTGCTCCCAGTTTATCTTCCTCGTGCGAAAGCATGTTTTTCATTTCGATGGTTTCAATCAGCTCCAAAGCGTGACGGTATGCTTCGTCCACTTCCTCTTCGCTAACTGCTTCTTCTTTGTAAAAGTCGAAAGCCAACTGAAGTTCATCGGTTGCAGTTTTTACATCGTTGTAACCAGTTATCCAGTTTTTCAACTCTTTTACCTTGCGCATTTGAGCCTCTGCCTCTTTCGCGTTGTCCCAGAATCCGGGAACTTGCGTGCGCAAATCTTCTTCTACTATTTGGATCAATTTCGTATCGACGTCAAAGATACCTCCTCAACGCGGACTCGCGTTCCAACACATCTTTCAGTTGGTCTATCGTTATCATTCTTTTAGTTTATTAGGTGAGTTGA
>Ga0302215_10003369_pt1 | contig 10751 bp, 7 predicted proteins | sample II_Fen_N3_1_FD_194580 | JGI IMG/M metagenome (GOLD analysis project Ga0302215, IMG submission 194580) | Peat permafrost microbial communities from Stordalen Mire near Abisko, Sweden - II_Fen_N3_1 | ecosystem: Environmental > Terrestrial > Soil > Wetlands > Permafrost | place: Sweden: Abisko... | reverse complement strand
ATGGACAAATAATGAATAAGAAGCGGGTAATCGAAGTAAAAAATTACCCGTTACCCGCTGCTTTAATTTATCGTTTGCTAGTTACGTCCTTTTCGTATTGTTGAATATCTGCAATGTATGCATCACCCACAATAACACCTTTTTTCATGCAATAATAATCGAATACTGCAGTCCAAGGTAACGCTTTTGCTTCTTCTAATAAAGCCAAACGTTCGAAGTTTTGACCGTTAGCTTCATAAGCACGTAATTGTGCAATTGGCTCCAATATTGCTTGTAAAAATGCTTTTTGTGTAGCGCGAACACCAATCACATAAGCACCGATACGGTTAATAGAAGCATCGAAATAATCCAAACCTACATGAACACGATCCAAAGCTTTGGAACGGATAATTTCCTGTGCAATAGCTTGTAATTCTTCGTTAAGAATAACTACGTGGTCACTATCCCAACGAACACCACGGCTTACGTGAAGCATGATTTCAGGAGCAAATAGCAATAATGAAGAAATTTTATCCGAAATAACTTCGGTTGGGTGGAAGTGACCTGAGTCAAGTGTAATCATTTTGTTATTGGCAACACCGTAACCCATGTAAAATTCGTGTGAACCAACCACATAACTTTCGCTACCGATACCAAATAATTTACATTCGATGCTATCAAGCATGTATTCGTCATTGGTTTTATATTCAAAAATTTTATCCAATGAATCTTTCAAGTTTTGACGATACAATAAACGATCTACCGTAACATCTTTCGATCCGTCTGGAATCCAGATATTGTGAATACATTTAGAACCAAGCTGACGACCCATTTCTTCAGCTATCTTGCGACAACGAATTACGTGGTCAATCCAGAATTGACGAATTGCTGGATCGCGGTGTGAAAGTGTAAAACCATCTGCCGATTTATCGTGCGAAAAGCAGGTAGCATTGAAATCTAATTTATATCCTTTTTCTTTAGCCCAATCAATCCAGCTTTGGAAATGTTTTGGTTCAATTTGGTCGCGATCTACTTTTTCGCCTTTAAAATCACCATAAAAAGCGTGAATGTTTACACGGTGTTCGCCCGGAATCAATTCCATTGCTTTATCCACATCGGCACGTAGTTCGGCTATTGTTCTAGCTTTACCAGGATAATTTCCAGTTGCCTGAATACCACCTGTAAGTACTCCATCACCATTTTCAAATCCGGTAACATCATCGGCTTGCCAGCAATGTAGCGAGATTGATAAATTATCTAGTTGCTCTACAGCTTGATCTACATTGATACCTAAATCGGCATATCGTGCTTTTGCATATTCAAATGCTTGATTAATTTGTGCTTCTTTCATTTTTTTGTTTTATTATTACGAATTAAATCGAAGTTGGTTATTATTATATTATTTAGTTATTTTCTTAAATTCACTTTGTCTAAGCCTTTGTTTATTTCTTTATTATTTCAAGGAATTTTGCGTAAGCATTTTCCCATTCGGTTTTATTTTCGGGTAAAAATTCATCCAATGGAATTGATTCACGAATTATTTGACGCATTTCCAAAAGTGAATCAACACAACCGGCTGCTTTGGCCTGAATCATAACATTTCCAATGGCTGTGGCTTCAGATGGACCGGCAATAACCGGCATCCCAATTGCATTAGCAGTCCATTGATTGAGTAAAGGATTTTTAGAACCACCGCCAATAACATGAAGCTTTTCGATGCTAAATGGAGCAAGTCTTTTCAAGATTTCCAACACATATCTGTATTTCAACGACAAACTTTCAAAAATACAACGAACAAACTCTGCATGAGTAGTTGGAGAAGTTTGACCTGTTGAAACACAATAATCAACAATTGCTTTAGTCATGCTTAATGGATTAGCAAAAGTCACATTATCAGGATCAATAATTGATTGGAAAGCAGGTACAGTATCCGCCATGTGAACCAACTTTTCGTAAGCATAAGTTATACCTTCTTTTTTCCATTCTTTCAGGCATTGTTCTAACAACCACATGCCTGTAATGTTTTTCAGGAAGCGGGTTGTTCCTTCAATTCCACCTTCGTTGGTAAAATTCAAAGCCGAAGTTTCTTCGTTGATAATGGCATCCATTACCTCAATACCCATAAGCGACCAGGTACCAGAGCTAAGGTAAGCAAAACGCTCGTTTTCAGCAGGAACAGCAGCTACAGCAGAACCGGTATCGTGTCCGGCAACGGCAATTACAGGAACTTTTCCTAATTCACTTTCTTCTGCAATATCATTTCTAAGCGACCCAATAACATGTCCTGGCATAACAATTTCGCCCAAAATGGAAGGTGAAACACCAGCCGCTTCAAGTAATTCTGTATCGAATTGTTTAGTACGTGGATTTAAAATTTGAGAAGTTGAAGCAATGGTATATTCTACAACTTTATTGCCTGTAAGCAAATATGACAATGCATCGGGCATAAATAAAATTTCCGAAGTGGCGTCAAGAAGATCGTTATTAGCTTGTTTTAGTGCAAATAACTGGTATAAACTATTAAAATTCATTACCTGAATTCCGGTAAGATCATATACTTTTTCGCGGGGAACAATTTTGAAGAATTTTTCAGGAGCACCGTCGGTATGAGGATCGCGGTACGCGTAAGGAGCACCTACAATGGAGCCATCTTTGGCTAGTAAAGCAAAATCAACACCCCAGGTGTCAATTCCGATAGAAGCAATGTCGACGCCTTCGTTTTTGGCAGCCACTAATCCGGCTTTCAAGTGTTCGAACAAGGAATAAATGTTCCAATGAAAATGATCGCCAATTTGAAGCATTTGGTTAGGAAAACGGGTAAGTTCCTTCATCTGAAGTCTGCCATTTTCCAGTGTTCCAAGTATTGTACGACCGCTGGTTGCACCCAAATCGAATGCTAAGAATGATTTGTTTTTCATATTATTTTTTAAAGTAGCTGCAAAGGTATTGATACCTCATTAGATTTGTGTTATCAATTTTGATTTTAAAACTTTACATTTTGATAATGGTAGAAATTTTTCTTCTCAGATTTAAAATGTTTATCAATATTAAAGCATAGTTTCATTTATCTGCACTACTGAATACTTACAAACGAAAGAAACTAAAGATTGACATACAAAAGTACATCAATCTTTAGTTTTCAATCATTGATTATTGTTCAAATTTAATAGAATTTCGTTCACATATTGAACTTAAATTTGCGACAATTATTATTGATATGTTTTTGACCACATAGTGCACAATAGTTTTGAACATAAGAAATAAGACTAAGAACACATAGGATTATCCCGAAAATTGGGATAATTTCAGCGATGTAAAAAGTATCGTCAGATACTTTTACTATGTAACCTAAGTCTTTTTTCTTCAATAACTATATGTGTTCTATTGTGTTAGAAATATATCATTAAATATTTCAACCTACTTATTTATACAATGCTCCATAAGTTTGGCAAGCACGATAATCTGAACCTTCTTTGTCCATTCCGTAAGCTGCCCATGCACTCGGACGGAAAATTTTTGCTTCATCCACATTATGCATACAAACCGGAATGCGCAACATAGAAGCCAATGTAATCAAATCAGCACCAATGTGTCCGTAGCTGAATGCTCCGTGGTTAGCACCCCAATTGTTCATAACTGAATAAACATCGGAAAAATTGCCTTCGCCGGTCAAGCGAGGAGCAAACCAGGTTGTTGGCCAGGTTTTATTTGTACGGTCATCCAATACTTTATGAACTTCGGCAGGAATTTCAACTGTCCAACCTTCGGCTAATTGAAGAACCGGGCCAAGACCTTTTATCAGGTTGATACGAGCCATAGTTACAGGCATTCCTCCTTTTGAGATAAATTTAGAAGAAAAGCCACCACCACGGAAATAACCACAATCAGCCGGATACCATGTTGTTGCATCCAAACATTTTTGTTTTTCTTCTTCGGTAATTTCCCAAAATGGTTTCATGGCTGGTTGACCGTCAACAGTTTGCTCACCACAACCGTCGATAGCTGCAGAACCTGAATTAATCAAGTGTATCAAACCATTAGCGCCCAAACCTTGCAATTTGTGACCGGTTACGCGTTCCACTGCTTCGGGACTCCAATAAGTACGTACATCTGCAAAAACCTGAGCCGTATTTGTTAGCAATTTTCCGAACAACATAGCCACTCCATTCAATGCATCATTTTCTGTTGCCACAATAAATGCTTCGCGAATTCCGTTCCAGTCGAACGAAGTATTCAGAATAGCTTCGGCAAAATCACCGTTTGGCATAAAGTCAGTCCATTGGCGTTGACCTTGAAAACCAGATGCAATGGCATTATGACCCAACGCTTCTTCGCCAAAACCAAGCTCAGCCAATTTTGGATTTCCAATCATCAAATCACGCATAATCATGGTCATTTTTACCACAAATTCCCATTCTATATCAAGTTGTTCGCGCGATTTCTTTTTGTCGTCGTCGTTTGTATCTTCGCCTTCGTTTGGTTTGCAGTATTTTGAAGTCCAATCCATGGCTTTTTTGAATTCTTCCGGATCAAAAATACCCAACTGCACACGTCGGCTGATTTCACTCATATCCACCGATTCGTTGCGCATTCCCAGATACTCTTGGAAAAAGTCAGTATTAACGATAGAACCTGCAATTCCCATTGACACAGAGCCAATTGACAAATATGATTTTCCTTTCAAACTTGCTACAGCTATGGCACCTTTGGTGAAACGAATGATTTTTTCCTGTACATCAGCCGGAATTGTATTATCGCCACCGTCTTGCACATCGCGACCATAAATGCCGAATGCAGGTATGCCTTTTTGGTTATGACCGGCCAAAGCAGCTGCCAAATAAACCGCTCCCGGACGTTCCGTTCCGTTAAAACCCCAGATTGCTTTAGGCATTTGCGGATCCATATCAATGGTTTCGCTACCATAGCACCAAGCCGGAGTAACTGTAATAGTTGCACCAACGCCCGATAATTTGAATTTTTCGGCACATGCTGCTGCTTCATCCACACGGCCAATGGTGGTATCGGCAATAACGCATTCTACCTGAGTTCCGTCGCTGTATTTCAACGATGAACTGATAAAATTGGCTAAATTTTTAGCCATATTCATGGTTTGCGCCTCCAACGATTCACGCACACCACCCTGGCGGGCATCAATGGTTGGACGAATTCCTATTTTTGGATTTTCACCCTGTAATCTTCCTGTTTTCATAACTTTAAGTATTATCCTTAACCCCAAATAGGTATAAGAATTGATTGATAATTATATTATTTTCTATTTTCTCGATATAAATTTCTTATGCTGAACTGTGCTGTTTGTTTTTCAAAAAAAATAATTTTTAAAGTATCCCTTGGGATTAAGTATTGTTCATAATATGATGTCGTATTAAAAAATAATAGAACGCGGATTTAACGGATTCAGCGGATAAAAACGGATGAAATTTAAACAGATTTAAGTCATGCAAGCATGACTGATAAGATTGAAAGTAAATGAAAATCATTCCGACTTGTCGGAATATAAATCCGTCCCGATAGCTATCGGGATCATCCGCTAAATCCGTTAAATCCGCGTTCTATTCTTTTTGAAAAGTACGATCTTGCGACCACTACTCAAATCGAATTCCTTACAATCAGTTTTGTTGGCAGATATTCCTGAACAGACTGTTTGCCTGTAACAAAGCTGGCGGCTTTTTCTCCCATTAGTCCAAAATCGATACTAATAGACGAAATTCCATTTTTAATCACTTCCAAAACAGCTTCATCATTGTATGCAATTAATCCAATCTCATTTCCAATCTCAAACCCCGAACTGTCAGCGTCTTTAATAATTTTGACCAAGTCTTCTTGCAAAATAAACAAATAGGCAGTACCCTTGCCTACACCCTTCCAATCTGACTCTTTCCGGATGATTTCGTACTCGAGATTTTGCTCCAAACAGAACTTTTTAAAGTAGTCGATAGAACTAATTGGATGACATAATTCCTCGGGAAAAACAAAAGTAAGCTTCGTATATTTTTTCAATAAATCAAGTCCTTCGTTCAGGCAGTTGTAAAACGACTCATCAAAATCCTGACATATATAAGAATAGTCCGATTTTTCAAAATTTCCAAAATCGAGCAATAATAATTTATTGGCAGGAATGGATTTTAAGGTATCGGAAAATTGATCGTTGGAGAAATTCATCACCACATACATACTGTATTTTCCAATACTTTCGCGAATTATTGTTTCAAATAACTGCTCGTTATACTGATGAAAAATCAAATCGACTTTATAGTCCTCCGGCAAATTAGCTGCAAATCGCTTATACAGATTTTGCTTAAACGATGAATAAGTATCGAGCAACAACAAAACATGATTGACCTCCCCTTTTACAAAATAACCTTTGGTGGGATTAGAATCAATTAGCCCTCTTCTTTTCAGTTCATTGTAAGCTTTAAAAACCGTATCGCGCGAAACTTTATAAAATGCACTTGCCTCATTAACAGACATTAAATTATCACCCCACTTTAAATCGCCTTGCATAATGGACAAACTAATGCCATCGGCAAGCGATTTAATTTTAGAAACAGAATGTGAGAATTTAATGTTATTCATACGTATATCTTTGCTAATAAGCTCCAATTAAATTTCCTTTAAATCTACTCCCAATGTTTTCAGAGCAATTTCGTTAAGTCGGTCAAAATCTCCTTTGAAGTGCATGGTAGTATGTGTATGAACAATAGTTTCTCCGGATTTCAAAGCGGCTGCTGGCGACGATGTTTCAATTTCGTAAAATGGACCCATTATGCTTCCATCATCAAGCGGTCCATCGTTGTAAGCGATTATTACATCACCTTTAAACGGTTCGTCCTGATATTCCCACATCGAATTTACGTAGACATTTTTATCTTCACTAAAGTTGAATTTAACAAGAGTAAGCGTTCCATTTTCAGCATCATAACTACCGGCTATTGGAATAGTCATTTCAGGTGGTGTTCCAATTTTACCCCGTTTTCCACCATCACCCTTAAAAAACAACGCTTTATCTGTAACTTTCAAGCGGTCGGCATCAATTTTGCCAAAATAACTATCGTTGATTTTAGCTGTTTCCGATTTTTTGTAAGGAATAATCACCGTGTTTTTTTCAGAAGGAATAAACTGACCGAGAATCCATATTGATAACATTCCTGTAGTTTGATTCCATTCAAAATCGCCGGTATTAGTGAGTTTGTTTTCGGAGCTAAAAACAATGGAATTAACGCCTTCAGGTAATTCAATATTCAACAAACCAGCAACAGCTTGATTGTCGAGCAAAGTTACCGAGCGATCGAGCTGACAAGACAACATTGAGCCCGACCAGTTTTCCAATACTGTTAATTTTGAAAATAATACTTTTTGATCATTAGCAGAAACCAACTCCCATTTATCTGTATCAATTAACGCAGGCGCTTGCCAATCTTCAAAATCAAAGCCTTCGCCCGATTCACCTTTAAAAAAGATAGAGAATTGACCACCTTCAGGTCCCAACCAGAAACGGTCTTCGCCACCATAGTTATTGCAATGTGGAAGAATTTGTCCCGACGAAATTAAATCGTAATTCAACCATCCAAAACTATAGCCTTCTTCGCCGGTTGAAGTACTTGTGAGCACACGACCTTGCAGATCGGGTGTCACCAATAAACGCCTATCACCCGATTGTAACTCAACTACATTTAAATATTTCGACAAAAACAGCTTATCATTTTTATAATTTTTCATTTACTTTTATTTTATGACCGCTGATACCGTAAAATGCAATAAATGCAAAGAATGGAATAGGTGCTAAGAATCCGATTGACATACCGAAATTATCAGCAATCAAACCCATCAATGGAGGAAATACAGCTCCACCAACAATTGCCATTACCAATAAAGATGATGCTCTTTTGGTTTGTGGTCCCAAATCATTTATTGCTAAAGCAAATATTGTTGGGAACATAATTGACATCACAAAGAATACTGTATATAGGGAGATCAAAGAAACCCAGCCTAATTTCATACTTACTAAAGGCAATAGTAACGCAGCAAAAATGGCACAAATCGCCAATAATTTAGTTGGCTTCACTAGCGACATTAAATAACTTCCACTCATCCGACCAATCATAAATAAAGCAAAACCAATACTTAAAAAATATGGAGCTAACTTTACATCAAACCTGGGATATTGTCCTTTATCAGTCACAAAATTAATAAGATAGCTAAAAATTCCTGTTTGCGCAGCTACATACGAAAACTGAGCTATAACACCAAATACGAAATGTGATTGTTTTCTGAGTGGAGCATGGAATGACGGTTTTTCTTCCGTTGCTGTTTCAATAAAACCGTGTGCATGAACTTCATCTTCTTCACTGATTTCAGGGAGTTTCAAACGCATAAATACAAATGCAACAGTGAGCACAAGCAAACCAATAACCAACATCGGTAAAATTGTAGAATAAAATTTTTGTCCTTCTACCTCGCTGGTGCTGTTGTAAATATACAATGCAATAAGTGGTCCCAACACCCACGCTAGTCCGTTGAAAGATTGAGAAAGATTAATTCTTCGCTCGGCTGTTTCTCTGGGACCTAATTTAGTAGTATAAGGATTTGCCGCTGTTTCAAGCGTAGCCAATCCGCATCCTAAAAGAAATAAACAAGTAAGGAAAATCCAAAACGATTCAAACCCTGCTGTGGCAGCAATTAGCAATGCACCGGAAGCAAACAAAAACAACCCCAGCACAATTCCTCTTTTATAGCCAAATCGCTTCATAAAGATTCCGGCTGGAATTGCCATACTAAAATAAGCTCCGTACAAAGCAAATTGGATAAAACTCGACTGCCATTTATGTAAATGGAGAATTTGCTGAAAATGTTTATCTAAAGTGTCCAGCATTCCATGAGCCAGACCCCATAAGAAAAATAACGATGTGATAAATATAAACGGAAGTTTGTACTCTTTGGTAATAAGTTTTGGGTGTGACATGATTTTTTTTGTGCAATTAGATTTATAGAATTAAATTGATTCAGTTCAATTGTGATTAATTTAGGCAAATCAATCAATTGACTGTGCTGAACTGTGCTGCAAAGATAATATTTAAGTTTTAAAATAAAGCCTGTAAAAATTATGTTATTCAGCAGAAAAAACCCCTATCCCCTCCCGATAAAAATCGGGATAAATTGTGGGGACAAATTTGTCATGTTTCCAAATTTAGAATTCAAAACAAAGTCTTTAAGTCCCCCTTCGGGGAATTTAGGGGGCTGTTTACTTTGTTATTTCACCGTTTAAGTCCCAAAGATCTTCCCAACCTTTAGCCGATTCCCACAAGAAAACCTGACCTTTGATAAGTCGGCAATTTTTGTCGATTTTTGAAACAGCTACCATTTCTTCTTCGGTCAATGGTCCTTCGGTAATTCCTTTCAGGTTGTTGAACATTTTATCTGTTTTTACCGAAAATGGAATGGTAATCTGACCACGTTGTACAGCCCATTTTAGGCAAACAACTGCCGGATGAACACCTAAACGCTCAGCAATAGCCACAATAATTGGATCTTCCATATCAACTGTATCTTCCGGCGTTTTATCGCGCTCCGGGCGACCGGGTGAACCAATTGGACTATAACCAATCACTTGTACATCATTTTCAATCATGTAAGAATACAACTCCGGTTGTTGAAAATGTGGGTGAATTTCCATTTCATTTACAACAGGTTTAATTTTGCAATCACGCAAAATCAGTTTCATCTTTGGAATGGTCACGTTGGAAGTTCCGATGTTTTTTACTAAACCTGCTTCAACCAGACTTTCCATTTGCGCCCATGTTTTCATATAATCAGCATGAATGTAGGGTACTGAATCTGGTTGACGGGCAGTTACGTCACATTTTGGAGCGTGAAAGTTTGGAAAAGGCCAGTGAACAAGGTACAAGTCCAAATAGTCGAGTTGTAAATCGGCCAACGATTGTTTGCACGATTCAACGACTTGTTTGTGTTTGTCGTTCCAAACTTTAGAAGTAATCCAAAGTTCTTCGCGTTTTACAATTCCTTCGGCAAAAACTTCTTTTAAAACTGCGCCAATTTCTTTTTCATTGCCATAAACCGAGGCACAATCGATATGACGGTAACCCATAATGATAGCCGTTTTTACTGCTTGCGCAATGGTTGCAGCATCGTAATTATCAGAACCAAATGTTCCTAACCCAATTACCGGAATTTTCGCACCGGTAGATAGCGTTTTAAATGGAACTGATGAAGCATCTATTGTTTGCATGTAATTAGATTTTTAGATGTTAGAACCAAGAGTCAAGACTAAAGCCTGACTCTGGTTCAATAGTAAATCGTAAATGAGAAAATGGTAAATCTATTTAATTTCTTCGTCAAAAACCACAGCTACTTTTCCACATTTACCTTCGGCCATAAGGGCAAATGCTTCGGGTGCTCGATCCAAAGTGAAGCGGTGAGTTACCAAGTCTTCGGGATGAATTCCCCAACGAACAATGCGTTCTACCAGTTCTTCCATTCTCCAAATAGCTGTTACCCAAGAGCCGTAGATAGTTTTTTGGTCGTGAATAATATCAGGGCTTGGGTTAAATTCTACTGTTCCTCCTTCGCCAATCATTACCATTTTTCCCCATTGACGAGTAGCACGTATACAAAGCTGACGACCTGAAGTATGTCCTGAGCAGTCAACTGTTTTTTCATATCCCAGACCTTTGGTTACAGCCATAACCTTTTCCATAACATCCGGACCAGAAACAAAAACTTCGTCAACCAACCCT
>Ga0302215_10003368_pt1 | contig 10754 bp, 10 predicted proteins | sample II_Fen_N3_1_FD_194580 | JGI IMG/M metagenome (GOLD analysis project Ga0302215, IMG submission 194580) | Peat permafrost microbial communities from Stordalen Mire near Abisko, Sweden - II_Fen_N3_1 | ecosystem: Environmental > Terrestrial > Soil > Wetlands > Permafrost | place: Sweden: Abisko... | reverse complement strand
TTTTTGATTCGGAAGGTTTTGTTTAGCTTTAAAACACATAATTATGAAAAGAATATTGTTTTTGCTCATATGTTTCCTTCCACTTTGTGCCTTCAGTATTGAATATACGGTTAATACGGTTCCGAAGTCAAAAAACGCATACGAAAACGGATTTGTAAGTAATCCTGACGGAATATTAAAAGCTGAAACCGTAAGTAAGTTGAACCAATATCTGGATGAGCTTAACAAAGAAACTACGGCCGAAATGACGGTGGTGGCACTCAATTCAATTGGTTCAGCAGAAATAAATTCTTTTGCCACAGAGCTTTTTAAGTTGTGGAAAATTGGTAAAGCAAAAAAAGATAACGGACTCTTAATTCTTTTTGTACTCGACCAAAGAAAAATTAAATTTGAAACCGGCTACGGACTCGAAGGCATTTTGCCGGATGCTATTTGCAAACGAATTCAGAAGCAGACTATAACTCCTGAATTTAAAGCAGGAAATTATGATGCAGGCATACTTGCAGGAGTTGAACGCGTTGGCACCATCATTAAAAAAGAACCACAAAAAGAAGAAGCTCCCAAAAGCATTATTGCTTGGAATGAGGTATTGCCCATTGCGGCAGCATTTTATATTTTAATTGCCATGATAGCCTGGATTTGGGTTGCCAATTCTATCCAGAAAATTAAAAATGACAAAAAGCTGACTACTAATATCGCTAAATATAAAGTCATAAAAAGCCAGAAGTCAGGTATTATTACCACAGTTTCCATTTTCATGCCGCTTGCTGGACTTATTTTAATTCTTTTATTCTCTAAAGCAATTTATATACTTCTCTTATTGCCCATACCGCTTGCCACATTACCAGCCAATATTTATGCCAAGTGGGTTGCATTTCGCATTCGCCGTCAACCAATTGCATGCAATGTATGCGATGGAACAATGCACATTTTGTCTGAACAAAAGGAAGATGCACATTTAAAACTGGCTCAACAATTTGAAGAAAAACTTCATGCTGTTGATTATGATGTATTTGTATGCGACAAATGCGCTAATGAAGCAATTTTCACACTCGAGAAACCCAGTTCTTATTCCGAATGCCCGAAATGCGGAACCAAAGCGCTGATTTTGAAAGAAAAAAGAACAATTGTTGCCCCAACTTATATCAGTGCAGGCACGGAGCGAACCACCTACATTTGCAAATTTTGTGGATACGAAGAAAACGACAACCATAATATTCCTCGTATAACTCGTTCGGGAGGTGGACTTATTGGCGGTGCTATTGTTGGTGGATTTTTCAGTGGTGGAGGCGGTTTTGGAAGTGGCGACGGAGGAGGTTTCAGCGGTGGTGGCGATTTTGGCGGAGGAATGTCAGGTGGAGGTGGAGCTACAAGCGATTGGTAGTTTAAAACAGTAAATAGTAAGTAAAAGATAGAATAAAACCAAACGATTAAAATTTTGAAAATGAAAAAGAGCACAATTATTATTTTTAGTTCAGTAATAGGATTTATTTTTTTATTTGTCTTGTTACCAATAGGATATGGAATTAGCAGTTATAATGAATTGGTTAAGTTAGAAGAAACTGTTAATAGCCAGTGGTCAAATGTTGAAAGTCAATATCAGCGTCGTGCCGACCTGATTCCAAACTTAGTGGCCACCGTAAAAGGTTATGCAACTCACGAAAGTTCAACTCTTGAAGGTGTTATGGAAGCTCGTGCAAAGGCAACTCAGGTAACTATCGATCCAAAAAACATTACCCCGGAAAAATTGCAGCAATATCAAGCTGCTCAAGGACAAGTTGGTGCAGCATTGGGAAGATTGATGGTAGTTTCGGAAAATTATCCGAACCTAAAAGCAAATGAAAACTTTATGGAACTTCAGGCGCAATTAGAAGGTACTGAAAATCGCATTGCAGTAGAACGTGGAAGGTTTAACGAATTGGCAAAAAGTTTCAATACAACGTTAAGAAGGTTTCCAACAAATATTGTTGCTAGAATTACAGGCTTTCAGAAAAAACCATATTTCGAAGCTGAAAAATCTGCTTCTAAAGTTCCGCAAGTTAAATTCTAAACACCAAAAAGAATCATGTCAGAATCAGGCAAATATGTTCCTGCCGCCGACCGATATTCAAGCTCAGTAGGTTACGAATATTGTGGCAAAAGCGGTTTAAAATTACCCAAAATTTCGCTTGGTTTATGGCATAATTTCGGGGATGTGGATGATGCCGATGAGGCTTTGAGAATGATTCAATTTGCTTTTGATCATGGTATTACACAATTCGATTTGGCAAACAATTATGGAACTCCCGTTGGAAGTGCAGAAACTAACTTTGGGAAGATTCTGAAAAATCAGTTATCAGGTTATCGCGATGAGTTGATTATCAGCACCAAAGCCGGGCACGAAATGTGGCCCGGACCTTACGGTGACTTTGGCTCACGAAAATATCTGATTGCCAGTTTAAACCAAAGCTTGAAACGAATGCAACTGGAATATGTGGATATTTTCTATTCGCATCGTTATGATCCAAATACTCCACTCGAAGAAACCCTGGGCGCACTTTCCGACATTGTAAAGCAAGGCAAAGCATTGTATGTGGGGATTTCCAAATACCCTGTTGAAAAAGCCCGTGAAGCTTATCGGATTTTGAAGGAAAACGGCACGCCTTGCCTTATTAATCAGGATCGCTACAGTATTTTTACACGTCACATCGAAACAGAAGTTTTGCCACTGGCTGAGGAAAATGGAATTGGTTTTATTGGATTTTCGCCATTGGCACAAGGCATGCTCAGCGATAAATATTTACATGGAATCCCTGAAAATTCGCGAGCTGCACACAGTTATGGATTTCTACAAAAAAGTCAATTGACACCCGAAAAGCTTGAGAAAATTGAAAAACTGAATGAAATAGCAAACCAACGCGGTCAGACATTGGCTCAAATGGCACTTGCGTGGTGCTTCCACAAGCCTCAAGTAAATTCAGTTATTATAGGAACAAGTTCGGTAACTCAATTGAAGGATAATATAGACGCATTGAAAGACACAACATTCACCGCTGATGAATTGTGGCGAATAGGCGAGTTAGGCGCGTAATGACATGAGACTAAATAAGAAATATTGGTTGGCAATTGTCGCTATCAGCTCATTATTAATGGGATGCGAGGACAATTATATTTCTTCTATCCCTGATTATCCTGTCTATTTAGAGCTAAATCTAACCACTACTTATCCTGTTTTCAAAAATTCAATTAACAAAAGTCTCGTTTTCACAAAGCCGATTACAGCAGTAGATCGGGTGGGATATGCAGGAGTTCTGGTTTATACGGGCTTTGATGGAACGTATTTTGCCTTTGATTTATGCTGTCCTTTCGAGCATTCGAGCACGGTTAGAGTTAGTCCGAATAATCTGGGGCAAGCAGTCTGCGAAAAATGCGGTACAGTTTTCGATATTGGTTACGGAATCGGAAATCCAAGTTCGCGCAAAAGAACAAACCTGCCCGACACAATTCCCCAAACCAAAGAATATCTCAAACGGTATAAAACATCAATTTCGGGAGATATACTATACATTACCCGATAAATAAGCTCATCATTTCCAGCGTTTAGGCTTGAAAACCAACGAAGATACTGCTACAAAAACAATATAGAACGGGTAAATGAAGGATAGGATAAGCGAATAAATCCAGATATCATCTAGTTGAAAGAATCTTCTGACTAAATATAGGAAACGGGTATCAATTAAGTATTTAAATATAAACATGGAAGCGTAACCAATCAAGTAAATCGGATCGAAATAAGACATTACCAAAAATGCTAACCCAAAAACACTGATGGAGAGCACCACTAGAGCTGTCAGGATGATTTGCCAATCGGTATAAATCTTTGATTTCCCTGCCCAACGGCGCCGTTGATACAGAAATTCCTTCAATGTTCTTGGAGGTTTCGTTTTTACAAATGCAGCCTCTGATTTTAAAAAGCGAATCTTTCCTCCCTGTTTTTTCACACTTTCCAAAAAGAACATATCGTCACCCGATTGCTCTTTTTCATGCAAATCTCCCTGAGATTTTAACCACATTTTCTTTTTAAAAGCCAGATTAGCGCCATTGCATAAAATTGGCATTCCAGCTCCAGCTGAACCTGCAGCCGCACCCACCAAACTAGAGAATTCCAATGCTTGCAATCGTTCAAATAAACTATTTTTATTTGAAAGACCCACGGGACAGATAATCAAATCTGAAGGATACTTGTTTTGATAAGTTACTATTGCCTCAATCCAGTGATACGAAGGCATACAATCTGCATCAGTAGTTGCAATCAGGTTTGATTTCGAAGACAAAATTCCTTCTTTTAAGGCATTTTTCTTCCCATGTCCACTGGCATCTATCAAAACAATGTTGGGCAAAGTTTTCTGTGCATTTTTTATGATATTGCGTGTTGAGTCGGTAGAATGATCATTTACCAGAATTAATTCATAGTTGGGATAGCTTTGTTGAGCCACACAAGCAATTAACGACAAAATCGTTTTTTGTTCATTTTTACAGGCCACCACAATTGAAATCATGGTATCCGCAGAATCAATTCCCTTCGGCTCGTACGAAAAAATCTTTTCCCAACCCCAATAAAAAATAAGCAAAATTATCAGGTATAGTAAACTGGCAATTATAGCTCCAACAATAAGTAATATATGAAAATCCCACATAATTTAAGTTTAGTCTAAAATAAATAATTTAAGCCGACATAAAACCCGGTATTCCCATCCTGCTTATCAAATGCTTTTCCAAACTCTCCCGAAATAACAAAGTTCTCGTTCCATCCAATTTTTAATCCTAATCCTGCAGCAGAATGAAACTTCCCTGATTCATAACTTGAGAAATAAGTTGATATATCGCTTTGCGAGACTTTGGATAAATCCATGTCAATCGGTTTCAAGATTATTCCTGAATCAAAAAAAACATTGGCTCCAATATAGAAGTTCTGTTTAAATAAATCAAATCGAAGTAACTTATACCTGAATTCAAAGTTACCAAATGCGACATCGTCACCAATAACTCTATTACGCAAAATTCCTCTTATTGAACTTTTACCTCCCAAACCCTGATTAGTTACCGCCACCAGATAGCTGGTGATAAGCAATGGTTGAGCATAATATGGAACGTGATCATTTCCAAGAGACATCTGATAGTCGAACCTGTAAGCAAACGCCAGATCTTTTGCCAACGTAAAATACTGACGATGAATAATCGCCAGTTTGGTATGTGGAAAGTTTTGATTCAGAATTTTAGGAGCTGATTGAATCACAGCTTCAGTAAAAATTCCTTTCATGGGGCAAGCCAACTCATCGCGCGAATCATATTTAAGCCCAATTTTCAGGTAATTGATAGAACCTCCATGTATTTCATCCGACGAGATTAAATCCCAGTCCTTGGAATATTTCTTAAAAAGAGATTCACCCGTGTAAGGGAGTTTTAATTGAGAATTGTTAACCGTGTCGTTCGAAAAATGATAATACGAATAACCGGCCACCCAACCAAATTTAGAATCCTGAAAATTACCCTGAAAATCGGCCTTAGCCCGAAACATGTACTGAGAATTTTTATACAAATACTTATTCGTTTTTTCCAAAGTCGGATTATACACACTTTGGTATCCGTTAAAACCATAAAAATCGGAAATTGGATCGGTTACGTAGCTAACATCGACCGTTGAACGAACCGTTGGAATTAAATATTCAGAATCATACCTAAAACGAGCTATAACACGTCCCTTGGTATAAGTCGACAGCTCGGTATATAATGAGTGATTGTATTTTGGAAAAGTAGAACCATCACCGTAAAGGTAAAAATTAGCCAGAACCCCGTACTGAAAACCTAAATCGGAGTCATACGAAATTGCCGGTAAAGCTCCAAATGAAAATCCTTTTTTAATCTTTTGTTGTGAAAAAACAATGCCTACCGCCAATAGCATGCAGACTATAAGAATATTTTTCTTATTCATTTTTATCGATTTTATAAGATTTTGTCAAAGATATAAAAATATAACTATAAAAAATAAGCACACTTAAAAAAAGTGTGCTTATTTAAAAAATTCAGTCTATATCTTAATTCTGTTGGCAAATTTCACATACTCCAAAATACGAAATTTCAACAGTTTCAATCTTTAGTTTATCTGTAAATGGAATCTTGAACATATCAGGCTTCAAGTCAAAAATATCATGAATTTTACCACATCTTTTACATTTAAAATGCCCGTGAGCTGAAACGTCCACATCATAGCGTGCATTCTTTTCGTCGATAGCCAAAGCACGTACTGCGCCTTTTTCTACAAATAAATCAAGGGTATTGTACACTGTTGTTTTCGACAATGTTGGCATTAATGGACTCAACGCAGTATATATTTCATCAATTGTTGGATGAATACGATTATTAAGCAGAAAATGCATAACAGCCGAACGTTGCACTGATGGTTTTATAGAGAATTGACGCAGGTATTGATGTGATTCAAGCATGTTAATAAGTCTTCAGATTATTATATTGAAATGATTACAAAGATATACATATATTTAATAGCACAAAAATTATATGAGTTATTTTGTGCTAATTTAAATGTTTTTGATAGACAAGATTTCTTTTTGAGTAATATCAACGACTGCGGAAGCCACCGCCTCTACCTCCGCCATTTACAGAAAGTGACCGGTGCAAAACGATGAAATTATATTTATTATCATGTTAATCAAAAAAAGTCACAATAATTATCTTATTGTGACTTTCATTATGATTTGTTATTTTCTAATTACAAAACGTTGATTTCTTTCAACACATCGTTTGTAGCACGTACAGCAGCAGCGCTTTTTGCGAACAATGCTTGTTCATCAGCATTCAGTTTGTAGTCAACAATTTCTTCAACACCGTCTTTACCAATAATAACTGGTACACCGATGCAAATATCGCTTTGTCCGTATTCGCCTTCAAGGTAAACACAGCAAGGAATTACTTTCTTTTGGTCGTGAATAATTGATTCAACCAAATAAGCTGCAGCAGCACCCGGAGCATACCATGCAGAAGTTCCAAGAAGACCAGTCAAAGTAGCACCACCAACCATAGTATCTGCAACAACTTTAGCCAATGTTTCTGTATCAAGAATGTCAGCTACCGGACGACCTTTATAAGAAGCAAAACGAGTTAAAGGAATCATAGTGGTATCACCATGACCACCGATTACAATGCCTTCTACTTCAGTTGGATTGGCGTTTAACGCTTTGCTCAAATAGCATTTGAAGCGTGAGCTATCCAATGTTCCACCCATACCGATAACTTTGTTTTTTGGAAGACCTAACGATTTAAATGCCAAGTAAGTCATTGTATCCATAGGGTTACTTACCACAACAATGATAGCGTTTGGTGAGTATTGTAAGATATTACCTGCAACGCTCTTAACGATTCCAGCGTTTACACCGATCAATTCTTCGCGAGTCATACCCGGTTTGCGAGGAATACCTGAAGTGATTACAACAACATCAGAATTTGCAGTTTGTGCATAGTCGTTTGTGCAACCTACAATTTTTGAATCGAAACCAAGCAATGAAGCTGTTTGAAGAATATCCAAGGCTTTTCCTTCGGAAATACCTTCTTTTACATCAAGCATTACAACTTCATCGGCTACTTCATTGAATGCTAAAACATTAGCACAGGTGGCACCTACGTTTCCGGCACCTACTACAGTTACTTTTGACATAATAATTTTATTTTTGATTGTTTATTGATTAATACCTATTTTCGAGCCACAAATATACAACTAAAATTCAATTAGAGAAAAATTTCTTTAATTTTTTTTATGTTTAAATTCGGTTTTATATTAAAAATACGTAGTTAGGAAAGCGGCCTGATTTATAACTTTTTTTGTACCTTTGCGATCGAAAAGTTACAAGTAGAAAACTTGGGAAAAGAATAGTTGGATATTTGACAAACTTATCGGATTCTGACAATTATTAATCATTCAAAATAAAAACAATATGCAAACTATTGACAAATTCAATTTTGCCGGTAAAAAGGCAATCGTTCGTGTGGACTTTAACGTTCCATTAAATAAAGAAACCGGTGCTGTAACTGACGACACTCGTATCCGCGGAGCATTGCTTACCATTAAGAAAATTTTAGCCGATGGTGGTTCAGTCATTTTGATGTCGCACATGGGTCGTCCAAAACAAAACCCGGATCCTAAATTTTCTTTGAAGCAAATCATTTCAGCGGTTGAAGAACGTGTGGGTCAAAAAATTCAATTTGCCGAAGATTGTGCTAATGCCGATGCACAAGCTGCCGCTTTGAAAGCTGGAGAAATTTTATTGCTCGAAAATCTTCGTTTCTACGAAGAAGAAGAAGGCAAACCACGTGGCGAATTTGAAACAGAAGAAGCCAAAAAAGAAGCTAAAAAAGCGTTAAAAGCAAAACAACTAGAATTTGCCAAAAAACTGGCTTCTTACGCAGATGTATATGTAAACGATGCATTCGGTACTGCCCACCGTGCACATGCTTCAACTGCAGTTATCGCTCAGTTCTTCGCTCCTGAAAATAAAATGTTCGGATTCCTTATCAATAGCGAGTTGATTGCCATGGATAAAGTATTGAAAGAAGCTCAGGCTCCGTTTACGGCAATTATGGGAGGTGCTAAAGTTTCTGATAAAATTATGATTATCGAAAACTTGTTGGATCGTGTTCAAAACCTGATTATCGGTGGTGGTATGACTTACACCTTTATAAAAGCTTTGGGTGGCGAAATAGGCAACTCACTTTGTGAAGTTGACAAATTGGATTTGGCTCTTGAAATTTTGAACAAAGCAAAAGCAAAAGGCGTGAATGTTTACATCCCAACTGATGCTGTTAATGCCGACAAATTTGCTGCCGATGCTGCAACTTGCATATCAAAAACAAATGAAACTCCTAAAGGCTGGATGGGATTGGATATTGCTGACGAAACAATTGCTACTTTCAGCGAAGTAATCGCTAACTCAAAAACTGTACTTTGGAATGGTCCTATGGGAGTATTTGAAATGGAAAAATTTGCCAAAGGAACTACTGCTATTGCTCACGCTGTGGCAACTGCAACTTCAAAAGGTGCTTTCTCACTGATTGGTGGTGGCGACTCAGTGGCTGCTATCAACAAAAACAATTTGGCTGACAAAGTAAGCTATGTTTCAACCGGTGGTGGTGCTATGTTGGAATACATGGAAGGTAAAGTTCTTCCTGGAATCGAAGCAATCAGAGGATATTAATTAGCTCAACAAAATACAATGTAAAAGTGCCGTTCATTAATTTGATTTGAACGGCACTTTTTTTAAATGCAAGTAGCATGACTAATTTATTGTCGTATTTCTTTCTTGTCACTTAACACGAATTTAAACTCTACTCAAAAAGAGACACTCAAGATTTTGTTATAAAGGAAAAGCGTTGAAAAAATATTTTTTCAACGCTTTTCCTTTGCGAATTTCCTATTAAACTAGTTTTGCCAACGCTTCTTTTATCCAACCAAATGCTTTTACAAGGTTTTCATCTGAAGTGGCATAAGACATGCGAATACAATCGGGAGCACCAAATGCACCACCACCAACGCAAGCCACGTGACCTTCTTCCAATAAATACAAAGCAAGATCGCCTGAATTATTAATCACTTTGCCATTGTACGATTTACCGTAGAACGAACTGCAATCGGGGAAGATATAAAAAGCTCCCTGCGGATCGTTGGTAATCAAGCCCGGAATTTGGCGAGCCAGATCAACTACTAATTTTTTACGACGCTCGAATGCCACGCGCATGGTTTCAACACAAGTTTGATCGCCGGTATAAGCGGCTTCAGCGGCTTTCTGAGTTACCGAACATGGACCCGAAGTGTATTGACCTTGCAACGTATTACATGCCGAAGCAATCCATTTTGGTGCAGCAATCCAACCCAAACGCCAGCCTGTCATGGCATATCCTTTTGAAACACCGTTGATGATAACCACACGTTCACGAACGTTTTCAAACTGGGCAATGCTTTCGTGGCTGCCAAGATAATTGATATGTTCGTAAATTTCATCAGATAGAATAATGATATTTGGGTATTTAGCCAACACATCAGCCAGACCTTTCAATTCTTCTTTGGTATAAACACTTCCGGTAGGATTTGAAGGTGAGCAAAGAATAATGGCTTTGGTTTTAGGCGTAATAGCTGCTTCGAGTTGCGCTGGTGTAATCTTAAAATCTTGTTCAATTCCGGCATACACTTCTACATTGGTACCATCGGCCAGTTTCACCATTTCAGGATAACTTACCCAATAAGGAGCAGGAATAATTACTTCGTCACCTTTACTAATGATGGCTAAAATAACGTTGCAAACCGATTGCTTTGCACCATTGGAGCATACAATTTGTTCCGGTTTATAGTCGAGATTGTTTTCAGATTTTAATTTAGCACAGATTGCATTACGCAACGCAGGATATCCGGGAACAGGCGAATAAAATGAAAAGTTATTATCCACAGCCTGTTTGGCTGCCTGTTTTATATGATCCGGAGTATTAAAGTCGGGTTCACCAACACTAAGGTTAATCACATCAATTCCCTGAGCCTTTAGCTCATTGCTTTTTTGCGACATGGCAAGCGTTTCAGAAGGAGAAAGAGCTGCCAAACGTTCTGATACTGGAAACATAATTAATTTATTTATTGATTATTATTACGTCGCAAAAGTAATCAAAATAAATCAATTTTGAGCGAAACCATTCAGTACGATAACAATTTATCACAACTT
>Ga0302215_10003366_pt1 | contig 10758 bp, 13 predicted proteins | sample II_Fen_N3_1_FD_194580 | JGI IMG/M metagenome (GOLD analysis project Ga0302215, IMG submission 194580) | Peat permafrost microbial communities from Stordalen Mire near Abisko, Sweden - II_Fen_N3_1 | ecosystem: Environmental > Terrestrial > Soil > Wetlands > Permafrost | place: Sweden: Abisko... | reverse complement strand
ATATTAAAAATAATATTGAAAATAAAAAAATTAATGTAAGTCTATAGCGGCCTTTTTTAAAAAAATATATAATATCAAAAAAAAAATCTATTAATAAGTAAGTTTCACGGTTGTTTGCTTTTTTATAAAGAAAAGAAGAGGTTTTTATACTATTAAATTTGAATTTTATTTCTTTGCCATCGAGTTTAAACAAATCCATAGTTAATTTAAAGTGCATTAAAAACAAAAGAAGAGTTAGTATGCGCATTTTTCTATAATGTCGGTTTTTTATTTTTAAAATTCTATCGTGCGATCTTTTTTTTCCCATCTGTCTCTCTCTTTATTTCTATAATAAGAGTCTAAATGATTTTTGTCAACTATATAAAATAAAATTTGTTTAGAATATTCAATCATACTCTTGTCAACGTATTTTATTTTAATTTCAAAAACAGGAATGTTGTCTAACACTAAAGAATCTCATATTTTCATAAATATGAAAACATCGCCAACCGCTATAATGGGTTCAAGAAAAAGTTTTGTAGAATTAGCATGTAACTCAATTTTGCCAGATCGACAAGAATCTCGCATAACGTAAATACATGAAGTCAGACCAAGTACCAGATCTTCTCTTTTAAACCTAATAGTTAATAAATCGTCTTGATAAATGTGATAAACATTATCAATTTTGTGAACATCATGCCCCTCCCCATAAGTTTCCTCTCCTTCAATAAAAAAATTTTTGTCTAAAAAAGGGTTTTTAAATTTAGTTTTAAAATTTTTGATAAAATCTTCAATTTTCATAAATCGCCTAAATGTGTCTACGCATACAGCAATTGCGCGCGTACGCAATTATATTTGTGTGCGTACATCAGTGACTGATGTACGCACTAATGTACGCAACGCGCGAAATATTATTTAATATTATTTAATATTATTTAATATTATTTAATATTAAATTATATTAAAAAAAATCAGGTAAAAAAAAAAAAGATTAACAAAATTATTAAAAATTAAAACGATATTTACGTTTATCAGATATTAATTAGTATTAAAATTATTTAAATTAGTAGAATAAATATAATATAAAAAAAAATATTTAAATACTAAAATCAACAATTTTAAATATAAGAATATAAATTAAATACATCAATAATAAATGAAAATTTAATTCATAAAAAAAGCAATATTAAAAATTTATAAAAAATATTACTATTTTGGTATAAATTTATATTTTAAAACAAGCGATATAAAAAAAATTTAAGCGTTTTGTAAATTAAAATTCAAAAAAATTTACATATATGATTATATACACATAAACGAAGAAAAATTAATTTTAAATAACAAAATAAATAAAAAAGAAAAATTAAGTTTAATTAACCAATAATAAAAAACAAAAAATTAATTATTATTTTAAAAATATTAAGTAACAAAATTAATAAAAATAACTTAATAGAATAGGCTGCTCATAAATCTATAATCTCGTTAATATTTTTTAACTTGTGTAAAATATCCTCATCTTTTGTTTTTGCTACAGTTAAAACAAAAGTTAATAAATTTAAAAAAATATTTATAAAAGTTAATTGATAATTTATAAAAAAACTGAGTACATAAGAAAATATTAACATACTAATATACATTGAAAATACTTCTTTTTCTATGTTATCAGCATCAATGTTTAAAAAGTAACGCTTGCATAAAGATAAAGAAGTACTTTTTATAAGAAGATTGGTTTGAATTAAAAAATAAAAAAGTAGTATACAATGCGAAAATTCCAACACTAATTAGAGTCTCTAAAAGAGTAGATTAGTAAAAAATAATGGAAACGGTTATAAGATATTTTTAATAAAATTAAAGATTTTAAATATAATTAATAAAATAAATAAAAATTGAAATAAACATAGCAATTAAAAATAGAAAAAATTTATGCGTTTAAAATCGTATTGATTATATTTTAATTTAATTTTAAAACAATCATTAAAAAAATAACTTTAATCAAATAGTTGAAGTTTATTGTTTCATACGTAATTAAAAAATAGTCGTTAAAACACTTATATTTAAATTTAATATTAAATGTAACTATTCGGCAACAATCGTCTAAAATCGTTTGTTACTCGCAACGAAGCATAATCGTAGTATACATGAGTATTAAAAGATACCAAAACTCTTTCAATATCACGATCAAGGTCGTTTTCATTTTCTAAATAATTTTGCATGTTAGTTAGTTCTAAAATCGAAATTTCATTAATAGGTAAACGTTGAAATGAAGTTTGTCCCGGTAAAAAAGTAAGGTATTCGTTAGATCGAAAAGAATTTTTAAATCCTTTAATGGAATAATTGGCAATTGTTTTTAAATCGTGATTTAAAGTGATTTCGGACGGAAGCTTATTAACACCATGAAAAATCATAAAAGTATTATAAAAAGTAAAACTATCGCAATATAAAAATGGAGTGGCGTAATAAAATATGTTATCGACTAAAAGAATATTATCCTTATTCAAAATTCCTTGGTAAGGAGACGTTGCTTTAGAAGTAAACATACATGAAAAAACTCCATTAGAGGAAGATTTTATAAAAATTGCATGATCCAAATAACGCAAATTATCTACAATTCGTAAATCAGGATAACGTTTATTTAATTCCATATAATGCCAAAATTGAGTGATAGAAATTATTTTTTTGTTGTAAAAAAAAATACGACCCACGTGTAAAGAGCTGTTTGAGTGTGAATTATTATAAATTAAAGTAGCAAGATTGCGCATGTTTTGATTAGAAATCTGCAACTCGTGCATTTTAATTAAAAGTTCTAAGTTTTCGAAAACAACAGAAAATTTCATAAAAGTATTAACTTTGATTTAATACTTATATAATTTAAAATGAATGATAATTATCTTATTAAAATTTAATAAGTTTAAAATTTTAAAATATATAAAAAATAATTAAATTTAGGTGTAAAATGCAACGTTTGTAAATAATTAAAAATAACAGCGATAAAAAATATAAAATTTATTGAATTTAATTTAATTATATTAATATTTATAAAAATTTTAATAAGTAACTTTTAAACGTTATTTTTTATCAATTTTAAAAAATGAAGAATCAAGTTTAATTGAAATAGCTTTAATTAAATTAAAATCTTTAGAAGAAAAACAAATTTCAAATTCGTTGTATTTATTTATTTCATCAAAAAGAGTCACATTATCTCAAATTTTATATTTATTTTGCATTAAAAAACTTTCCTCACACATATTTAAATATTCTCTAATCAAACAAAAAACCGCATAAGTTTTAGTTTTATCGTATTTTATAATAAGTTTAAGATCATTAGTTTTATCGACAATAACACCAAATGTGCTATACTTAAAATAAGATTTATTGATAAAATTTGATTTAATGCCAAAGTCTTCAATTCCAATTATAAATCTACAGTTTTGTTTTTGGATTTGATAAAGAAAATTTAAAATTCAAAATACACCAATTTCTTCCATTTCTTCCAGCGACAGTTTTATAGTGTTTTCGGGAAGATTTTTTATTAATTTAACAAAATGATTTGAATTATTTAAGTTTATGTATTGTTTTTCTATTTCCAATACGAGAGTATCGTTTTTATAATAAATTAAATTATTTTTTTTAAAACAAGTATTACATAACTCTAACAATAACAATAACAATAACAATAACAATAATAATAATAATAATAATAATTTGAATTGTTTATAATTTAAATAATTTACGGATACGGAAAGCAAGTTTCGAACTTTGGGTAATGTTCTTTAATGTTTTATAAATTAAAATTATAAAAAATTTTTCATTTTTTATAATTTTATATAAAAAAAAACGTAGATATACAAAAATTAATTTAAAACAATAAAATAAAAAATAAATTATTATTTTTAAATATTAAGTAATAGAGTTAACGTAAATAATTTAATAGAATAAATTACTCGTAAATCTATAATTTTATTAATATTTTTTAATTTGTTTAAAATATTTCCATCTTTTGTTTTTGATATAATTAAAATAAACGCTAATAAATATAAAAAATATGACATAATGTGAAAATTTCAGCATCAGTTAAAATATTTAAAAAACTAAACAAAGATTACTACAAAATCTTAACGTTTTTAGTAAATAAACAATCAAAAATTTAAAAAAATTAAATATAAAACAATTATCGCTGTTTATGTAAATAAAACAACGAGGAAAATGAAAAAACAAGTTTAAAAAAAAGCGAGCTTCTCGTTTAGCGTTTATTTCAATAGTTATTTTTTTTTTAATGTTATATAATAATGTAAATAATTAAAACAATCGCTAAATCACGAGTTAATTTATTTCAATTTTTTCATATTAAAATAAAATTTTTAAAAAACAATAGACAAGCGCTGAATCGTTTCGTGAGATTTTAAATTCAGATTACATATCGTTGCTTAACGATAAAAAAAAATCAGTTCTTAAAAAATTATTTACAATTAAAATAAGATGTACTAGTAATGAAATATTGTTCTAGTTAACTGATCAAAATTTTCAGAAGCTGTCAACCCACTATTTTTAACATGTAGTCTATTTATTAATCGACATTCTTTTGATAAAATAGATAAAATTATTATTATGAGCAAAGTATTTTTAAAATTTTGTATGTTTTAAAATCAAATTTAATTTAATTCATTATAACAATCACGTAAAACGCTAAATCTAATTAGATTTCTGCACGTGCGTTATTTTAAAAAAACTAATATTTTTACAAAAAAAAAATTAATAAAAAAATTAAAAACAATAATTAACGCAGAATTAAGCATTAACCGTTGTTTTTTATTATTATTTTAAGATCTTTAAAATAATCTCAACCGTTTAAATCCATATGTTCTATACTAATGTCGTTGATTGATTTTAAACTATTAAAAATCTTATCAAAATCATTTATTACTTGTTCGGGAGTAAAAAAAATATTATTTATATAAATTTCCACTTCTGGACATCCTGTATACGGATTTAAAATTTTGCTGTTTACAAAAATTTTAAACAATCAAAAATCGTTTTTGTTTACAATGAGTTGAGTTACAGGTTTATCGTAAATTATTTTTAACTGAGCGTTAATATCAATATCGGATTCTTCTAGTGAAAATTCACTAACGATAATTTTTATTTTAGAATTGGTGGATATACATTTTTTTAATAAAAAAAACAATTTCAAATAAATAGCTAAAGCTTCTTGAAGTAAATATTTATAATTTAAGTAATTTGCAAATTTATAAAGGAAATTTTCAGGTGTTGATTAATATCTTTAGTGTTTTGTAAGTTAAAATTCAAAAAGTTTTTTCACCTCGCGTATTTTCTCGCAATTTGGTGTAAAAAAAAGTAAACTCTAAAGTTTTTTGAATAACAAATCTGTTAAAAAAAAAAAGAGTATTCATTGATATATTTATAAACAAATTATATAAATTTTGAGCGTTGAATTTTTTTAAATTAATTTGAAAAGAAGTTTTATAAGGAATAAATATAAATAAATTATATAACACGTTTGAATTTTCTTTTATATGTAATACAGTTATTTTATTCAAAATTGTAAATAAAAAAATAAAAAAAATTTGAATTTTAACTATGGTTTTTATTAATAATAAAGAAAATATAAAAAATATAAAAAATATAAAAGAAATTTTTTGTTTTTTTATTTCATATATAAAAAATCCTGGTGTATATATATAATTTTTTTTATAACATTCGGATCAAGAAACATAGTCATTTTTGTTAATATTACGAAAATCTTTACACAAACAAATTATTATATAAATAGAACTTAAAAATTTTTTAAAATTAATTATAAAAAAAAAAAAAAAAAAAAAATTAAACATTTTTATAAATAAAAAATTCAAATTCCCTCATTCCGTATTTATTAAGTTTTTTTTGTTTTTGATTAGACAAATATTTAGAAAAATTAAACATAATAATTATAAATAGAAAAATAGTGAAATTAAAAAAAAAGTTAAAAAAATAAAGATTAATAAAAATATTACACAAAATTATTAAAAATTGAAAATTGAAAATTTAACAAATCGAATTTAAAAGAAAGTGTTTATATTTGTAAAAAAAAAATTATTACGTTAAACTATTATCGTTACTATTCGAAAAAGATTCTTTTTCTATACCATAATCATTAAATACTTTATAATCGTTTATTTTATTGATTAAAAAAAGATCACGTTCACTTGGATCTAAAAGATCAAGCGAACGTAACTCCTCTTTAATTAAATTCGATAAATAAGGATCTATACAATCTTTAGTAAATAAATCGTCTCTTGTACAAATAGTAAAATTTTTTTTTGACATAACAATATCTTGATAAAAAATTTTAAAACTACCTTCACTGTAAAGCTTAAAACAAATTTCAGTAACTAATCGAGAGATTTCTAATTTAAAGTTTTCTTCTATCCCGTGAACGGTATTACAACCGATTTCAAATAAAATTTTATCCTTTTCACGATGACTAAGTTCTTTAATACATCGGGGATCTAATTTTGAGAAAAACACATAACTTTTTTTAGGTACTCTGTTTTCTAATAAATTTTTATAAAAATCATTGTGGTCGGGGTACCGAATTTCTAAAATCGGAGCTTTAAAAGTTGGAAAAGTATTAACTCGATTCTCGCCAATTTTTATTACTGGAGAGCTGGTATATATAAGTCCACAAGGGTGTTGTGCAACATTGGGTAAAGAACTCATAACGTGTTCATATAAAGTACCTTCTTTATCTATAAAAATACATTTTTTAAGTTGGGGTAGTAAAACGTTTTGCGAATTTTTTTTAAACATGAATCTCTTGTTTATGTTTAAAATTTCTAAAAAAAAATAATTTATTTTTTTTATTTAAAGAATTTAATTTTATCATAGAAATGTTCAACGCTAATTATAATCTCTAAAAGAGTAGATTAGATAAGTAAAAACAATAAAATCAGTTATAAAATATTTTTGATAAAGTTAAAGATTTTAAGCATAATTAATAAAATAAATAAAAATTGAGATAAACGCAGTGGTTAAAAATTTATTAAAAATTTAAGATCTTAAATTTTTAATAAATTTTAAAAAAATTAAAAAAGACGATTTAAAAAGAACAAAGGAGGAGTTGACTGCGTTTAATAAAGAAACGCGGTTAAACTTACTGTTTTTAAAAAACTTTCTGGTAAAAACAGAAAGTCATGAATTTTTAAAACAGAAAGAAATAAAGACAAAAAAAATTGCAAGGAAAAAAAACGCTTGTGTAACAGTTGCGTTAGCAATTGTCATACAAACGTCAGACACCAGTGGTACGTTCCCTCAGAAAAGAAGGAACGGTGCCACTGACAATTGGAGGAATCGTCGGAAACAGTAGGATACAAAGGTTAACAAATAATCTGGTTTCATCTTATGAAATTGGTGTAAACCACTACGCAGATTTGAGTAATTCTATACGAATAAATTTATTATTAATTTAAAACTTTATTTAGAATAACGTAATTTCATATTTTTTTAAAATAATGAAATTGTAAGAAAAAACTTTTTTTTTGAGCGTATGAAAGAGCCTGTAAAAAAAAAATTTGATTTAAAAAGCTATTGGAAGAGGCTAAAATTGGATACGAAACTAATCAAGGATTGATGTTTAACGAAATTAAACCTATCGTATAAAATATAAATTTTTTGAAAAAATATAAATTTTTAAAATGGTACAAACAATCTGAGATTATAAATAACGAGTAGTCTAAAGCGTCTAAACGATCGTAAAAAAATTTTGTTTTTATTGAAAAATTATTAGTTTTAAAAACAAAAAAAGGATAACAATACTTTCAAGAACGTAATTCTCAAATAGTTAAATTTCAGTTTAAAGCTAAAGTTTCATTTTTAAAAAACGGCGACGAGTATACTAAAGGATTAAGATTAAACAGATAAAGATTTAAAATTAAATTAAAAAAATCTTTTCATCGAAGAAGAACTTTGTTTAAATTTATTATATATGGCGATCCTTTCGATCCTTTAAAAAAAAATATATTAAAGAACCCAGAACGGGGGAAAAACGAATTATTAGGTAAAAAAGTATTTAAAAAAAAAAAATTTAATAATTTATAATAAAATTTTTTATTAAAATCAAAAGAAGTGTTTTTTGTAAATTCGAACATAGATGATTTAGTTTTGTGATCAAAGTAAAAAGTTTTATTAAACGAAAACTTATCAATTATTTCGGAAGAGTGAATATCTAATGATTCAATTGGCGAATCGTTTTCTATTAAAAAAATTTTTGTTTTAGTATTTTTTAAATAACGAAACAATTTATTTTTTCTAAAAAATAATTTTAGTTTGAAAAAAAAAAAAAAATTAAAAGAATTTAAAGAACAGTTTATTTTTTTTATAATTAAATTAAAAAAAACAAAAAAAAAAATACATAAATTTCGAGAAAAATTAGACGATAACATCCACAAAGGTTGCATTTAAATTAATTTTAAACTATTTTAGTTAACTAAAATAGTTTAAAATTAATAGAATAAAAAAAGTAAGTATATAATTAAATTTAGATTCGAATAAAAAATATTTATAAATAAAAGAATGACGGAGTTTAATTAAAAAAATAAAAGAACACATCGAGAGAAAAAAAATAAAAAAATTTAAGGATAAGTGTAATTTATTAGATAATAAAAAAAAATTAAAAACAGTAAAATTTTTAAAATTTAAAAAATAGGAACCGTTGATTGCGTCGTTTAAAGAAGAAAAATTAAATAATAAAAGTAAAAGAGATTCACCAAAAAAAAAAAAGAATAATCAAAATAAAAAAAGAATAATAGACGTTAAGTTTGAAGTTACAGATGTAAATTGAAATCTAGAAAAAAACGATTGTTTGAAATTGTTTTTTGAAAAATTAAAAAAAAAAACAGAATTAAAAAACATTTTAAAATCTCAAAATAAAGAATAAGATAAGAGTGTACTTTTTTTAAAACCAAAAACAGCAAAAAATAATAACATTAACATATAAATAGGAGTAAAAAAAAAACCAACTAATCAACAAGATCGAACTAAAAGAGATATAAAATCATCTTTTAAAATTTGAAAAACTAAAAATTCTTTTCCTAAAAATCCAGCACTGTATGGTAAACCTGCTAAATTAAAAGCTACACCAAATAAAAAAACTACAACATCAAAAGAATATAAGTAAGCTCCACCCATTTGACGTAAATCAGTATTACCATTAAAAAAATGAACTAAGTAACCTACGATTATAAACAAAAAAGCCTTGTTTAAAGCGTGAATAATGAGATAAAGTAAAACTTCTTCATAACAACAAAATCCGCAACCACACACTAAGTAACCTATTTGACTAATAGTAGAATAAGCAACGAGTTTTTTTATATCAGTTTGAAAAATTGCTGTAACAGATCCGAAAGCTAAAGTGATACCCCCCAATAAAGCTAAATAATAATTAACAAAAGGTGTAAATTCAAAAATTATTGAAAAACGAATTATTAAAAAAATTCCTGCAACAACTAATGTTGATGAATGAATTAAAGCTGAGGCCGGTGTAGGCGCTTCCATAGCATCCGGTAATCAAACATGGAAAAAAAATTGAGCAGCTTTGATAGTACCTGAAGTAGTTAAACAAAAAGCAAACAAAGTTAAAAAATGAATTGCAACTTGTCCAAAAAATATATAATGAAAACTTAAAAAGGGAGTTTGTATGAAAATTAAAGATAAATCAGTCGTATTAAATAAAGAAATTGTTAGCATAAACGAAAAAAACATAAACATATCACTAATTCGAGAAAAAACAAATGTTTTAAGAGCAGCTTTAATTGTATAAATTCTAATTGAATAAAAATTAACAAGTAAAAAAGAAAATAATCCGATGCATTCTCATATAAGAATAATTAAAAAAAAATCATAACAAAAAAAAAGTAAAATTACACTAGTAGCGAACATATTTAATAAATATAAAAGTCTGTTTATAAAAGCTTCTCGATACATGTATTCAACTCCAAAATATAAAGCTAAACAAGTTAAAGTGAGTACAAGAGAAGACGATATAAGAGCTAAAGAATCTAAACAAAAAACTAAATGAGAATCTATTAAATCTAAACAAAAAAATCATCTTCCAAAATCTATAAAATAATAACCTCCTAAAATTAAATTTTTATATAATTCAAATAAAACAAAAATTAATGTAATTAAAAACGTTAATATCGAACCATAAAAAGTTCCGATAGGTCCAAGTCATTTTTTAAAAATAAAAATAAAAAAACAATGAGATATTAAAAAAAAAGGTGCAAACGGTATTAAATTTAAAAAAAACAATATCAACTAAATAGCTAAAGCTCGTTGCGTAAATACATTAAATTCGGTATATATTAAAAAAATAACCACTGTAAAAATCATAAAGAGATATGTCTTTTATTATTAGTAAAGTAGTTGATAAATATCTAGTAAAAAAATTATTATTAAAAAATAAAAATGAATTCAAAGCCATTAAATGAAAAAAAATGCTTTTAAAAAAAAATGTAGAAACGTTCGTATTAACAAATTTAATAGAAATTAAATAACTATTAAATAAAAAAAAATTTGAATAAAAAAAAAGCGATGGGTTTAATTTAAACCGTTTAAAATTATTTATTAAAACATTAAAAAAACCAAATAAATAGCTCCGAGTTAATCGATTATCGTAAAAACTTAAAAGACTTAAATTAATTTTTTTAAAAATTTTAAACAGTTGATTATAAAAAAAAAATTTAACAAAAGCAAATTTATAAAAATTAACAAAATAAAAAGTTTTTT
>Ga0302215_10003363_pt1 | contig 10768 bp, 13 predicted proteins | sample II_Fen_N3_1_FD_194580 | JGI IMG/M metagenome (GOLD analysis project Ga0302215, IMG submission 194580) | Peat permafrost microbial communities from Stordalen Mire near Abisko, Sweden - II_Fen_N3_1 | ecosystem: Environmental > Terrestrial > Soil > Wetlands > Permafrost | place: Sweden: Abisko... | reverse complement strand
CCTGTTCCGGCATTAACATCAGCACTTTGCTATTTTGACGGATTACGCAGCGAACGCTTGCCAGCCAATCTGTTACAGGCACAGCGTGACTATTTTGGGGCACATACTTACGAACGGATAGACAAACCACGTGGAGAATTTTTTCATACCAACTGGACCGGCAGGGGTGGAGATACTGCTTCCTCAACATATGTAGTTTAGACCTTACCAGGTCACTAGTGGTTATATAAAAAAAGCCCTTCGTTTGATAACGAAGGGCTTTTTGATTAATTTTAAAACAGGACAGTCGTTCATCAACAATTGAAGACTAACTTTATAAATCATCTCTCAACTGATGCCACTCATAAACTTTTCAATATCTACTATTACACGTTCATGAATTGCCTTACCAATCATCGTTGAATTACGATCCGAGGCTATGATTTCAAACGTATATTTTCTGCCATCAATGGCTAAAATAGTTGCAGTGCATTGTATTTCGGCACCTACCGGGCTTGCTTTTAAATGTTGCATGTTTATGGAGATGCCGACACTTGTATGCCCTTCCGGGAGATTGACCAGTTGCATGGCCGTATTTTCCATGAGTGCAATTAAAGCAGGAGTTGCAAATACCGGGAGCAGACCGGAACCCAGGTGAGTTGCAGTTTGGTCCTCCGTTACAATGAAGGTCTGGGAAAAGGAATTGCTTTGCATGCAGGTAATTTAAAAACGATTCATGACTGTTTAACGAAAGAACTTAAACGTGATGATCACAATAGTTCCTTTAATGCTTCCACAAATCCATTAACTTCATCTTCAGTGGTATCGAATGAACACATCCATCGCTGCTCATGAGTTTCAGCATCCCATTCATAGAAGGGGTATTTCCGACGAAGCGGTTCAATGGTATGAACAGGGATAATGGCAAAAACCGCATTTGCATCGACACTGCGCGTGACTTTTAATCCCGGCAGGTGGCTGACCTTATCGGCAAGTAACTGTGCCATTCTATTAGAATGATTGGCCATGCGTTTCCATAAATCATTGGTAAGCAATGTGGAAAACTGTGTTGCAATAAACCGGTTCTTTGAGAATAATTGAGCGGTTTGTTTCTGGAAATAAGGAGCATTTGCTTTCAGATCTTCATTGAATATCAGGATGGCTTCACCGATCATTAATCCATTCTTGGTTCCACCGAAACTCATAATATCTATTCCGCAGTCAACGGTTGCTTCTTTCAGGCTGACCCTCAATGACGCAACAGCATTCGATATCCTTGCACCATCCATATGGACAAACATGTTGTTGGCATGAGCGAAATCGCATAATGTTTTCAATTCAGCTATGGAATAAACCGTTCCCAATTCTGTGCTTTGACTGATTGATATGACTTTGGGCTGAGTGTTATGAACGTTTCCAATACGGTTTAACAGAGGTTTAATCAATTCAGGGGTCAACTTTCCATCGGGAGTTTTAAGGGGCAGGAGTGAGCAACCAATACTTTGAGTGGGCGCCCCGCACTCATCAGCCAAAATATGCGCATACTCTGAACAAACAACTGCCTGAAATGGCAATATGCAACATTTCAGGCAGATAACATTTGCTCCGGTACCATTAAAGGCATATAAGACTTCAACATTTCCGAACGTTTTTTCAAAAAGACGATTCGCTTCCTCCGTAAAAATATCATCTCCATAAGAGATTTGATGTTGTGTATTGGCTCGTTGGATCGCTTCAAAGATTTCAGGATGTATTCCTGAATAATTATCACTGGCAAAAGATTTCATTTAAATATCAATTAACAATTATCATCTAATAAATGAATGATAATTTGATTTAGAATGCTGTAAAGCAATTTTAATATTAAACCCTGAAAAGATAACTTCTAAATCAGAATTTAAATTTATCAAAGAAACTTTTTGATTTGGACTCTTCCGTTGCAGCCGGTTCGATGGATTCAACCTCACGTGGAGTTGCCTCACCTTGTTCGCGGTTGATAAAGCCCACTACATCCTGCAATCCTTCAATAAATTTATCGAAATCTTCTTTATATAGGAATATTTTATGCTTTTCGTAAGTCACCTGTACATCATCATCATTACCGACGACCTTTTTTTTACTTTCAGTAATCGCTAAAAACAAATCATCATTCCGGCTTTTCTTCACATCAAGATAATAGATCCTTTTTCCTGCCTTAATTGCTTTAGAATAAATTATTTCATTATCCTTTTTTTCAATTTCAAATTTCTTTTTCTCTACTTCCATAATCCATCTGTTTTTATGTAAACAATTATAAAATATTATTTATTCAACCTCCTTTATCGACATTATAGTGATCTGAGTCACGTTTTATGATCATCCCATTGATCATTCGATAATTTGAGACTTCAAATTTCTGTATTTTTTTTCAATTTATCAAATAAAACGAGCTTTTTTGTTGAAATACATGAAAATAATTTTTTTTGTGTCATTCGAAGAACTTCTAAAACAGGATCATCTTATCGTGAATAATCAGAAAACAAAATAATATACCTAGTATAAAACCATAATTAATACGCTAATTATCAATCAGATGATAATTAGTTAGAATTTTCATTTAAAGATTGTAAGAAAAGGCGAAAAATATTCTTATTTTTGTATTTTAATTTCAATAAACATACAGTCAAAGCACGTAAACAAAGCTTCATATTTGAATGTTTTGAAAATTGAATCTAACTGATATTCCGACTTAAATTCATATAATTAATCAACTAAAATAAATTCTAATCATGGAATCTACCATCAAACTTTATTCTCTAAAACCTCTTGAACTGAAATCGTATGCTTATGCATTTCTATTTGTTGCAGGAAATTTAGTATTACCTCAACTTTGCCATTTATTGCCAATGGGAGGCCAGATGTTGTTGCCGATCTATTTCTTTACCCTTATTGCTGCCTACAAATATGGCTTTTTTACCGGTTTGCTTACTGCTGTTGCATCTCCGCTGGTAAATCATGCTCTTTTTGGCATGCCGGCAACTGAAATGTTAACGATTATCCTCATTAAATCGGCATTACTGGCAGTAGCTGCAAGTTATATGGCTCAACGAACCAAGCAGATTAAAATTCAAAATTTATTAGCCGTAATTGTTTTCTATCAGGGAATAGGGATGATTGCTGAATTTTTTATAACAGGAAGTTTTGTAGCTGCCATGCAGGATATTCGCCTGGGATTGCCAGGTATTTTACTTCAATTGGTCGGTGGATATTTCTGTTTGAGAGCGTTGAGAAAATTGTAATAGAAGACAGCAGGCAGGTAGCCACTGTATTTAATGCAATTGTAAAACGGTAATTGATAAATAGTAAATAAAAAGGATGAAGTCTTTTGAAGAAGTGTTGGAACGGGTTCGAACAATTGAGATACCTGAAACATTTGATATGGTTGTGGCAATAGCTAACGGTGGAATAATTCCGGCTGCCATGATTAATCAGCGGTTGGGTTGTGAATATCATTTGTTGAAATTGAATTTGAGGGATGCAATGCAAAATAAGTTGTATGATCAGCCAAAGTTACTGGAAGAAATTGATTTTGAATTTAAGGGAAAAAGAATTTTATTGGTGGATGATCGTGTGAAAACCGGTACCACACTTGAATTTGCAAAAGAATTGCTTCAAGAGGCAAAGATGGTTAAAACTTTAGCTGTTAATGGGATCGCAGATTATTGCCTGTATAATGAAACATGTTTCAGGTTTCCCTGGATTGTCTGATTCATTCGGTATAATTAATTGTTCGATCAAGTGAAAATGTGTAACCTAAAAATACTATCTTTGCACAGAAATATCAAATTGATTAAATTTAATGAAATAATGCAGTTCAAGTAGTTCATTCATTCAGACTCAGCAAATTTGAATTATGTATTATGCATTATTAAAAGCGTTCACTTTATTTTATGATTAATCGAGTATTATTGCGTATTAAGATTGTTCAAATCTTATATTCTTATTATAAAAGCGACAGCAAATCGTTGCCTGTAGCTGAAAAAGAATTGTTTCACAGTATCGAAAAAACGTATGATCTGTACTATCATTTACTTCAATTGTCGATTGAAATAACCAGGTATGCATCCGATAAAATTGAAACTAAACGAAACAGACTTCGTCCTGCACCGGAAGATTTAAATCCGAACACCCGGTTTATTGATAATTCATTTATAGCACAATTGACTAAAAATGTACAATTCAATGAATACTTAACTGCACATAAACTTTCATGGGTGAACTACCCCGAAATAATCAAAGAACTTTTTGAAGAAGTGATTTGTACCGAATTTTATTCGGATTACATGACTGCTGAAAGTGTTGATTATGCTGCCGATAAAGATATCTGGAGGAAGATATTTAAAAAAGTGATCTTGCAGAACGAAGAATTGGATGATTCCATTCAGGATCAGAGTATTTATTGGACGGATGATATTGAAATGGTAATAAGTTTTGTCATCAAGACAATCAAACGTTTTGACTTGGCAAAAGGAGAAGAACAGGAATTGTTACCAATGTTCAAAGATCAGGAAGATATAGATTTTGCCAGCAAACTCATTCGCAGTGTACTTACTAAAGGTCCTGTATTACGTGAAATGATTGATTTAAATACCAAAAACTGGGAAATTGACAGGATTGCTTTTATGGATATTGTGATCATGGAAGTGGCTTTGGCTGAATTAATGGATTTCCCGACCATCCCAGTGAATGTAACATTGAATGAATATATTGAAATTGCGAAAACCTATAGTACAGAAAAGAGTGGTACTTTCATTAATGGTGTGCTTGACAATATTGTAGGTGAATTAAAAAAAGAAAATAAGTTGATTAAAGTAGTGATGTTTAGCGATAATAAAAAATAATGAACTATTTTTGTACATATAAACTAATAAAAAAAGAAAAGAAATGAATCTATTAAGTATTTTGTTACAAGCAGCCGCTCCTGCAACAGGTGGTGCCAGCAATTATTCGGGAATTTTGATGATGGTGTTGATTTTTGTGGTATTCTATTTCTTTATGATCCGTCCTCAAAGCAAACGTCAAAAGGAAATTAAAAAGCAACGTGAAGCAATGCAAGTTGGTGACAAAGTGGTTACTTCAGGAGGTATATATGGTAAAGTGAAAGAATTAAAGGATACAACAGTTATCATTGAAATAGCTGAAAATGTTAGAATTAAAGTTGACAAAAACTCGGTTTTTGCTACAGCAGACGATATTCAAACTCCGGCAAAATAATCGGATTAAATGGCTAAAAAAGGCATAAATTTTCTGGGTATTAATACGCAAAAGCTTAAATCATTCTTTTTAGTAAAAGATATTTTAAGCTTTTTGCTGTTTTTTGCCTTGTCATCTGCCTTTTGGTTCGTCCATGCATTGGGTAAAGAACGTGAAACAAATATAGTTGTACCTGTCAGATATGTAGGTATTCCTCTCAATGTTGCCATAACAAATTATCCTCCCTCAGAAATCTCGATCAATATAAGGGATAAGGGATTGCGGCTATTTGATTATTCCAATAACCGTCTAACACCTCTAACAATAGATTTGAGCAGGGTTTTTTATCAAAAAGGTGAAATACTGATCACTCCCGATCTTTTGACCGGTAGAATCAGTCGTTATATGAAACCTACAACCACGGTTTTGGACATTCATCCTGATTCTATATTGATTCAGTATGAAAAATTGAGTGTAAAAGTTTTACCCATAAAGCTTTTTTCAAAGATTGAATTAGCTCATCAGTATATGTTGAGCAAGAATATCCAGCTCGAGCCCAATATTGTTACAGTTTTTGGCCCAAAGCAAATGCTTGACACCATGAAATTCGTACGCACCGAATATCTTGACTTGAAAAACCTGAATGATACCAGCTATTACCTGTGTAAGTTAAAGGCTGTTAAGCTGTTGCGTTTCTCACTAAAATCGACCAGAGTGGGTGTATTCGTTGAACCTTTTACAGAAAGAAAGGTGCAAATCCCTGTGTCAGCTATCAATTGCCCGAATTCAATGTCGATCCGTACTTTTCCTGCTTTTGTAAATGTAACCTATACTGTTGGATTAAGTCAGTTCAATACCCTGACACCTGGAGATATTCAGGTGTACCTCGATTATAATGACCTGAAATTATCAAAACAGAGTAAACAAATTCTGAAAATTAAAAATAACGCATCTCATATATCAAATATTCGAATTTCACCATCCGAAGTGGAATTTATTATAGAACAAAAATAAACCATAAAATTCACTCAAGTGAGTGAGTGGGGTTCAATACAGAATCGATGAAAAACATTCAAATGGTTGACTTAAAGAGTCAATACCTTAAGATAAAAACTGACATAAACGCAGGAATTCAAGAAGTAATTGATACTACATCCTTTATAAAAGGGAGTAAAGTAAACGATTTTCAACATCAATTGGAGTCTTTTTTAAATGTTGCCCATGTGATTCCTGTTGGGAATGGAACTGATGCTTTACAAATTGCTCTGATGTCGCTGGGATTAAAACCCGGTGATGAAGTAATAACGCCCACCTTTACCTTCATTGCAACAGCTGAAGTTGTAGCCCTGCTGGGTTTGACACCAGTGTTAGTTGATGTTGATTTTGGTACTTTCAATATTTCCATTGACTCACTTAAAAGAGCCATTACACCCAGAACAAAAGCTATTGTGCCGGTTCACTTATTTGGTCAGAATGCCGATATGGAAGCTATTTTAGCCATTGCAAAAGAAAATCATCTCTTTGTAATTGAAGATGCTTGCCAGTCAATCGGATCGGTTTATGCGTTTTCCGATGGTCGCATGGTTCATTCAGGATGTATGGGTGATATTGGGTGCACTTCTTTTTTTCCCTCTAAAAATTTAGGCTGTTTTGGTGATGGTGGAGCTATTTTTACACACAATGATGAGTTGGCTTCCAAAATGCGTGCAATTGCCAACCATGGCATGGAAGTGCGTTATCATCACGATATGATCGGTGTTAATTCACGTTTGGATTCTATTCAGGCTGCCATACTGGAAGTTAAGCTGAGACACCTAAACGATTATAATGCCGCTCGAAAGATTGCCGCTGATTATTATGATGCTGCATTTGCAAATAATGAAAAATTAATTACTCCTCAACGTGTAGTATCTTCCACACATGTTTTTCATCAATATACATTGAAATTAAACGGGATAAATCGCTCTGAATTACAAAAATATCTGGTAGAAAAAGGTATACCTTCCATGATCTATTATCCGGTTCCTTTACATATGCAAAAAGCCTATCAGGATATTCGTTATAGGGCCGGGGATTTTCCAACTGCTGAAAAATTGAGTAGTTGTGTTCTATCGTTACCTATGCATACAGAGCTATCGGTGGAACAACTGGAATATATTACAAAAAATATATTGGAATTTATAAGTGAGTAAATAACATCCTGAATTAGTTTATTCCATTCTATTATTGATTTAATGATCTGAACCATCCGTTACTAAAATACTTAAATATGACAGAATTCTTTGCTCATGAAACAGCAGTTATAGATGATAATTGCATAATAGGGAACGGCACTAAAATCTGGCATTTTTCTCACATTATGTCGGGAAGTATTATTGGTGAAAGTTGTAATATAGGACAAAATGTAGTAATTTCGCCGGCTGTAAAGCTGGGAAACAATGTAAAAATACAGAATAATGTATCTGTATATACCGGAGTGATATGCGAAGATGATGTTTTCCTGGGACCATCGATGGTTTTCACCAATGTGATAAACCCACGAAGCCATGTGAACAGAAAAAATGAATATGCTCAGACTATTGTTCGTAAAGGGGCAAGTATTGGTGCTAATGCCACCATTGTTTGTGGAAACGAAATAGGCGAATATGCCTTGATAGGGGCAGGGTCAGTGATTACGAAGCCCGTAAAGCCGTTTTCGCTGGTAGTTGGCAATCCTGCCCATCAGAAAGGATGGGTGAGCGAAAATGGTCTTAAATTGCATTTTAATTCCGACCATATTGCTATTTGCCCTGAGACAGGACAGGAGTATGAATTGAAAGATGATGAAGTCAAACGATTGAAATAATAATATAACCGCTATAATAATGATAAAATTCGCTGTAATTGGTCAAGGGCATATTGGAAAGCGTCATGCAGAAATGATTCGTCAAAACCCCGAGTCGGAGTTGATAGCAGTATGCGATGTGTTATCGAAAGAGAATCTTGGTTTGACAGACATTCGTGAAAATTACTTTACAAGTTATGAAGATCTGTTGGCTGCCAATTTAGACATTGATGTCATCAATATCTGTACCCCTAACGGATTTCATGCAGATTACGCCATAAAAGCCTTACAGGCGAAAAAGCATGTAGTACTTGAAAAGCCGATTGCACTTACTAAAAATGATGCTGAGGTTATTCTTTTTAAATCTTTGGAAATGTCGCGTCATGTATTCTGTGTGATGCAAAATCGTTATTCACCGCCTTCCGTATGGTTAAAAGATTTGATTGATAACAATACGTTAGGCGATATATTTATGGTTAAACTTGATTGTTACTGGAATCGTGATGACCGCTACTATAAAAAAGGAAACTGGCATGGTGATGCAAAATTAGATGGTGGAACCTTATTTACACAGTTTTCACATTTCATTGATATTATGTATTGGCTTTTCGGAGATGTACAAAATATAAGGGGAAATTTTGCTGACTTCAGCCATAAAAATTTAACCGACTTTGAAGATAGCGGTGTGGTAACATTCGATTTTATAAATGGCGGAATGGGTTGTCTGAACTATTCAACAGCGGTCTGGGATACAAATCTTGAAAGCAGTATTACCATTATCGGTTCGAAGGGAACCGTGAAAGTTGCCGGTCAATATATGAATGAAGTAACTTATTGCCACATAAAAGATTATGTAATGCCGGAACTGGCAGCCTCAAATCCACCTAATGATTATGGACTCTATAAGGGTTCGGCACAAAACCATCATTATGTAATTCAAAATGTGATTGAAAAATTAAGCGATAAAGGTAGCATTACTACCAATGTCCTGGAAGGATTAAAAGTGGTTGATATAATCGAACGAATATATGCTGTTCGTGATAAACAATGGAAAAAATAAAACTGAAAATGTATGTTACAAAGAATTCAAACACTATATTTACTCGCTATTGTTGTATTATCCGGATTTGTTATTTTTTCACCACTTGCTGATTTAATCAATAAAGTTGATAATATAATTTACCTGGTTAATTTTAATGGCATTTCCCTGGTAAAGTCCACCGGAAATATTATTGAATCAAGGATTTGGGCACTAAACTCTGTTTCTTCGGTAGTTCCAATTATTGCTTTGATAACTATTTTCTCATATAAAAACAGGGTGAAGCAAATTCGCCTTTCAGTCATAAACATGATCTTCATGTTATGCTTTTATATTTTTCTGGTCATGTATATATGGCCTGCCTGCATTCGATTGCATACCGACTGGCATTTAAGAATAGCGGCTGTTTTTCCGCTTGTAAATATAATTTTGACTTATTTAGCCATTGGAGCTATCGGAAAGGATGAAAAATTGGTCAAATCACTCGACCGGTTAAGATAATCTACATACAACAAACATTTCTAAACGCCTTTTTTATAGAGGCGTTTATTGTTTTGTTACTTGAACGAACAAAGAAACTCTATAGACTGTTTATTGTTGAAACTTAGATAAACAGAAAAATGAAATCAATAATAACCTCAGTAATCATTTGCATGATGTTGCTTTTAAGTCAAAGCGCATGCAATCAACAAGTAAAGAATATGAAATATAATCCGTTAACTCCCGAAGAACAGGCCGTTATATTACACAAGGCTACAGAAAGACCATTTACTGGTGAATACGATACTCTATTTGAAAAAGGAACCTATGTTTGTAAACAATGTGAGGCACCACTTTATCGTTCGGAAGATAAGTTTGATGCACATTGCGGTTGGCCCAGTTTTGATGATGAAATTAAAGGAGCTGTGAAGCGAATCCCTGATGCTGATGGTCAACGAATAGAAATAGAATGTGCAAATTGTGGTGCTCATTTGGGACATGTTTTTATAGGTGAGGGACTAACCCCCAAAAACACCCGTTATTGCGTAAATTCTATCTCCATGAAGTTTATTCCTGCAGTGCAAAAGAATGAATCAAAAGACCAGACACAAGAAATTGCCTTTTTTGCTTCGGGATGTTTTTGGGGTACAGAATATCATTTTATGAAAGCAAAAGGTGTTCTCTCTACAACAGTGGGGTATATGGGTGGTCATACTAAAAATCCTACTTACCGTGAAGTTTGTACCGGTGAAACAGGTCATGTGGAAACAACAGAAATTGTTTTTGATAAAACGAAGACTTCTTATGAAGATATGATAAAACTTTATTTTGAAACTCACGACTTCACCCAGGTAGGTGGCCAGGGGCCTGATATTGGCGATCAGTATCGTTCAGTGATTTTCTATGCAACCCAGGATCAAAGAACAATTGCTGAAAAATACATAGGGATTCTTACCGGTAAAGGATATAAAGTGGCAACTCTATTAAGACCGGCACCTGAATTCTGGAAAGCTGAAGATTATCATCAGGAATACTATGCAAAAAACCATGGCACTCCGTATTGCCATATCTATCACAAGATATTTTAATGTATTTTCAGTAAATCTCACTAATAATCCTTCTTCATAGGGAGGATTTAGTGAGATTTTATTATATGACGGGTCTAACTTTATAACCTGCTTTTTGTAACTGCCTTATTAAACCTCTTTTACCCC
>Ga0302215_10003361_pt1 | contig 10774 bp, 10 predicted proteins | sample II_Fen_N3_1_FD_194580 | JGI IMG/M metagenome (GOLD analysis project Ga0302215, IMG submission 194580) | Peat permafrost microbial communities from Stordalen Mire near Abisko, Sweden - II_Fen_N3_1 | ecosystem: Environmental > Terrestrial > Soil > Wetlands > Permafrost | place: Sweden: Abisko... | reverse complement strand
CGAAGGATGGGCATGGGCAGAACGTAAATGGACCAAAGTAACGAAAGACACGGGAATCGGAAACCCTATTCTTGCCACTGCAGAAAAAGGAGAGACCTATTTTAAACTTATTACTGAAAAGATAGGTGAGTTTTTGTACGAATTGGCCATTGTTAATCCAACCGATCTTTACAAGGATAAAATTTAAAGAAAATATTTCCATGTGTGTCATTATGACGAGATGCATGAAAATATAAATTTAATCAAAAGTGCTCTGTTTGAAATTAAACTAACGATAAACCTTGTTACAACGGTTTTAAATGCACCTATCCGTTGTCGCTTGAAATTCTCAATAAATGATGCACAGATTGAATCGATTCATTACTTACGGAATTTTGCTAGTGTTGTCGCTTCTATTGATTTGCCCATGCATATATGCACGGAAAAGCAGTCCGAAATTCAAGGTAATTGCTTTTTATACTGGTAAAAATGACCGTGCGCATGTTAGTTTTGTCAATGAAGCCAACCGTTGGTTCAGTGAAATCGCCGGGAAATACAAGTTTTCTTACGATTCAACCAGCAACTGGGATAACCTGAACGTGGGTTTTCTTGCCAAATATGATGTGGTTCTATTCCTTGATACGCGTCCCGATAAACCGGAGCAACGCACAGCTTTTGAGCAATATATGAAGCGGGGAGGAGCATGGATTGGATTTCATTTTGCGGCCTTTGCACTTACACCATCCGATTTTCCGCAGAATTGGGACTGGTACCACAATGAATTACTGGGATCGGGTGAGTATAAAGGAAATACATGGCGGCCAACTACTGCCATTTTGCGGGTTGAGGACATGCAACATCCTGCTACCAAACATCTGCCGGCAACTTTTAAAGCCTCTCCGAATGAATGGTACAGCTGGAAAAATGATTTGCGAGAGAATTCCGAAATAAAGGTGCTGATTTCGATTGATTCATCCAGCTTTCCGCTTGGAACAGGACCCAAAGCCTGGGAGATCTGGCACGATGGCGACTATCCGGTCGTGTGGACCAACACTAAATACCGTATGCTTTACATTAATATGGGGCATAATGATATTGATTACGATGGTAAAACGAATAAAGAGCTCTCTTTCACTTTCGCAAATTCCCTTCAAAATAAAATGGTGATTAATGCATTGCAATGGCTGGGGAAGAAACAATAAAGTTTTTTAGAATTGTCTAAAGTTATAATCATGATAGGGGTATAAAACACAAATGGGAACGACCCTTTCGAGTTGTTCCCATTTCGTCGCTTTTGAATTTCTTCATCCGCGGCGTCAGGCTACGGTTATGTGGTTGGTTGTATTTCCATCTTCTTCATGCTTGCGCATTCTGTCGATTTATTATTCAACCCATCGCTTTCGGGTTATGCCTTTTACAGCATCACCTTCCGGCTGTCCTTTCGGTTGTTCCTTACGGTAAACCTTCCGGGACGGAGTGTATTACAGAATACAGAGTGGAACATCACTTGCGATCTGAACTTCTGCTGTATGGAACATTAGGGGCTTTTCAGCTTTCCTGCTCCCTGAAATACTTGAAGAAACTTGCGTCTCCTTTTTCTTCCGGTCTTAACTCAACCTTTTAATGAACGACAAGCGTTTTTTCTGGTTGACTGAACTAATAAGATTGCTCTTTTCGTCCAACCTCTGACTTTTTTGTTGCGCAAACCCGAAGGCTTGAATGATCCGGTTCTTTACTCAGCTAAGAGCCTTTCCCCGTTTCCACTACTTCAAAGTAACCTTTTATCGCTGACCTGATATTTCAAAGATACGCGATCGCCTATCCTCCTGCAAATATTTTTGGTCATTTGTATCAACTATGTATCAATATAGTATTAACACAAGTTATTGACAATTGTTAGTAACTTAAATGTGGTTATGTGGCTGGTATGCTGAATTATAAAATATATTTTTCGTTTGCCTGTTTAATTAGGTGTTTTTTGTAGTTTGCTTCAGTTAATTATATGCCTTTTAAACCTTTCATTTGTAATGAAGATGTTTCTGAAAATGGAGGAAGAAAAGCGCAAATAAACCCCAATTTGAGAGGATGAATTTTTTAGGTTTAGCCTAGGAAATATTCTATTGATGAATTCTTAAAGGTAAAAACTGAAAAGATACTGGAAGATAATTAATCTGTAGTTGATGTTCAATTTTACAAGGTGCAATTTTCTTAAATTCAAATCTACCGAAAAGGGCGCTGGAAAGAAAGGGTGGGTTATAAAACACAAATGGGAACGACCCTTTCGAGTTGTTCCCATTTCGTCGCTTTTGAATTGCTTCATCCGCGGCGTCAGGCTACGGTTATGTGGTTGGTCGCATTTTCATCTTCTTCGTGCTTGCACATTCTGTTGATTTATTTTTGTAACCCATCGCTTTCGGGTTTTGCCTTTTACAGCATCACCTTCCGGCTGTCCATTGGTTCTTCCTTGCGGTCGAACTTCCCGGACGGAGCGTTTTACAGAATGCAGTGTGGTCCATCTCTTTCGATCAGTACTTCTGCTGCATGGAACATTCACGGCTTTGCAGCTTTCCTGTTCCCCGAAATCATAGAAGAAACTTGCGTCTCCTTTTCTTTTTCCGGCTTTTTACTCAACCTTCTAATGAACGACTGGCGTTTTTCGGGTTGACTGAACTATTTAGATTTCTCCTTTTCGTCCAACCTCTGACTTTTCTGTTGTGCAAACCCGAAGGTTTGAATGATCCGGTTCTTTACTCAGCTAAGAGCCTTTCTCCGTTTCCACTACTTCAAAGTAACCTTTTATCGCTGACCTGATATTTCAAAGATATGTGATCGCTTATCCTCCTGCAAATATTTTTGGTCATTTGTATCAACTATGTATCAACCGGAGTTATCAACAATTGTTGATATTTACAATTGCTATATATTGCTGAATATCATAGTCTTGTTTGTCTAAGTTTAAAATGTTTTTCCTGGCAAAAAGCTTTTTGTTGAATACTTAGTCTTTTTTTCCTTGGTTAATTCGAATTGTTTATTTAAATGCATTGTTCAAAAATGCGCAAGTTCACTCTTATCAGTTGTTCCTTTTCCTGGAGCATACAATTTTACATCTTCGAGCGTAATCAATTTGTTGCAGAGAATAATCAATCGTTCAATCACGTTTCGGAATTCCCGAATATTCCCGGTCCACTCGCGGTTTTGTAACTCAAGGATGGCCTCTGGTTCGATCTCTTTAGGTGGCTGTCCATATTCGCTACAAATCTGCTCCATAAAATAGCTGGCTAACAATGGAATATCCTCATTCCTGCTTTCGAGTGAAGGAACATTTATCAGAATTACACTTAAACGATGGTACAAGTCCTCGCGGAAATTTCCATTTCTAATCTCTTCGGCCAGGTCTTTGTTTGTAGCAGCAATCACCCTCACATTTACTTTTACTGGCGTATCACTTCCTACTTTTGTAATGATATTTTCCTGCAGCGCACGCAAAACTTTCGATTGCGCCGAAAGGCTCATATCGCCGATTTCATCCAGAAATAGGGTTCCTCCATCGGCTTGTTCAAATTTCCCTTTCCGCTGTTTTATGGCTGATGTAAATGCTCCTTTTTCGTGTCCGAACAATTCACTTTCAATTAATTCTGACGGTATTGCCGCACAATTAACCTCGATAAAAGGCGCTTCAACTCGCGGTGATAATTCGTGCAACCGGCGTGCAATCAGTTCTTTACCCGTTCCGTTGGCCCCTGTGATCAGAACCCTGGCTTCAGTGGGAGCAACCCGATCGGTCATCTCGAGTACTTTCAAAATCTGGGGCGATTCGCCAATTATTTCGTACCGTTTACTGATCTTTTGCTTTAAGACTTTGGTCTCTTTTACAAGAACTGTTTTATCCCCAGCATTTCGTATTGTTATTAATAACCGATTTAAATCAAGCGGCTTAACGATAAAATCAAATGCACCTTTTTTTATTGCTTCAACGGCAGTATCTATATTTCCGTGTCCCGAAATCATCACAACTGTTGTCTCCGGTTTCAAAAACATTATTTTTTCCAAAACTTCGATTCCATCCATTTCCGGCATTTTGATATCGCAAAGAATGATGTCGAAATCGGTGTTCTTTACAAATTCAAGTCCTATTAAACCGTTTTCTGCCACTTCAACAGCGTATCCTTCAAAACCAAGAATATCCTTGAGCGTATTACGAATGCTGCGCTCGTCATCTATGACTAAAATCTTTACCATATATTTAATTTATACTTCATTAGAAATGAGCCGATCCATCACTCCCTCTTTCAGCGCGTTATGGGTGTGAAGCAATCTTTTGATCGTTAATCTTTGAAGGATGAAGTTAGTAAAAACGGAGGCAATCACAATCATTTCGACACGCATTTTGTCCATTCCATCCATTTTACTTCGTGTTTCGTGATCAGAAAGAATAAGTTGCCTGTGAATTTTCTGATAATCTCCGAGTGGAAATTCTGAAACACCCCGTATTTTTGTATCTGGTTCTGCTTTCTCGTAAATATCCATCAGTGTATCGAATGCACCAGAGCAACCAACGAGTGTTTGCGGTTGATATTGTTCGCAGGCACTCCACAAATTCTGAAGGTGTTCATCGAACCAGTTTTCATAAGCCAGAATTTCGGCTGGTGTAACCGGATCGGATAATAATATTGTTTCGAGTGCGCGGGCAATGCCAATGTTAAAACTTTTACTCCAAAGGATATCGTTGTTGTTTGCAAGAATAAACTCAATACTTCCGCCACCAATATCCACAATCAGGTATTTCCCGATTCCGTCCGGAAGAGACAGTCGTACTCCCCTGAAAATCAATTCTGCTTCTAGTTCGCCATCAATGATTTCGATTTCCCAATCCAGTAATTGCTTCACTTTTTCTAGAAATTCAGATCTGTTCGTAGCACCTCGCAAGGCTGATGTACCAACGACTTTAAGCTTGCTAATGGAATATTTCCGGATGGTTTCGGAATGACTTTGAAGCGCTGAAATACCTCGTTCGATGGCTTCCGGCAGCAGAATCTCTTTATTGATCCCTCCTCGTCCCAGCTTGACAGGCAATTTCCGGTCGTAAACCGTTTCGAACGATCCGTTGCGTAATATATTGGCGATTAGTAAATTGCAGGTGTTTGTTCCTATGTCAATTACAGCAAATCGGATCATAGCTGAATATTGCTTGTTAACCAGTCAGCAATTTCTGAATAGCGATATTCTCCTATGGCAATCTTAATCACAAAATCATATTTTTCGTCCTGTGAGGCTAAAACATCAAATCCATAATTCATTATTAATAATCTCATTAATACGTATCCAATGCGTTTATTTCCATCGATAAATGGATGATTTATTAAAATGCTCTCAATTAATGCTGCGGCTTTGTCAATGGGGGTCGGATACAGATCTTTCTGATCAAACGTCTGAAACGGTCTTGATAATGCAGATTCCAGTAAAGCTAAATCCCGAATACCTTGACTACCTCCGAATTTCTCAATCAATACTTCATGGATTCTAATAGCATCATGAATGTCAATCATAAGGCCAATTGTTGCAATAATTCTTTATCCTCACGAAGTATTAATGACAAGTGAGTTGATAAATTAATTTTTTCGTTTGGAGTTATCTGAATCTGTTTGAGATAGTCAAGTAGATCGACAAGAGCTGATTCAGGTACATTCTCAATTGCTTTTTGAATCTCATATTTCAAATCTGTTGTTGTCATAGTCAAATCTTTGTACAAATTTAGTTATTTTTTTAATCTGAAAAAGTTGCTTGTTGTGATTCGTTTTTACTGACATTTTAGGAATGAAAAAGGCAGGTAACTCTTTAAAGTTCCTGCCTTCCCTAAAATTCTATCTATCTTCGTTTTAAATTACGATTTGTACATCAGCCACTTGCCAAGCTCTTTCCATGAAGGTTTTTTGCCATACATAAGGATGCCAGTCCTGTAAATTTTCCCGGCTACCCAAACCATCCCAACGAAAGTTGCAACGAGCAGGAACATTGAAAGCGCTAATTCCCAAGCTGGTACGCCAAACGGTATACGGGCCATCATCACAACTGGTGACGTGAATGGTATCATGCTGAACCAAAATGCAATCGGACCCTCCGGATTTTTGATAGCGCTCATCAGCACTATAATTGAGAGGATAATCGGCAAGGTGATTGGCATTATAAATTGTTGAGCATCTTCCTGGGCATCAATGGCAGAGCCAACCGCGGCAAACATGGAGCTGTAAAGCAGGTAGCCTCCAATAAAAAAGAAGAGGAAACAGCCGATAATCAATGGAAAGTTAATTGTATCAATCATCGAAAATACCTCCTGCATCTTATCCGCTTGTGGTGCAGCAGCCTGCACTGCGTCCTGATTCTGCGACATCACATTTTGTATTTGCTGTTTTTGAGCCGTTTCAGGATAGAAGCTTCGGGAGGCTGACAGAATCGTAAATCCCAGGAGAACCCATATTGCGAACTGAGTCAATCCGACCATAGCAATCCCGATAATTTTCCCCATCATGAGTTGAAAGGGTTTCACACTTGATATAATCACCTCTACAATACGGCTTTGTTTCTCCTCCATGACACCTTGCATCACCATGGTGCCATATAGAAAGATGAACATGTAGATCATAAACCCAAAAACATATCCAAGAATCATCCCAATCTCGGTGGAGCTTTTTTTAGCTTCGCCACCTTCACCTAATTTAATGGTATCAATATTGATGTGGGTTCGTGTAGCCGCAATTCTTTTCTCAAGATCGGGGATGTTTGTCTGGCGCACTACTTCAGCCATCTTATCCTTTTCGATCACAGACTGGATTTTATCCTGAATCTGAGATTTTAGGTCAAATGGAATACTGCCTCCTGAAATGATTTGAACGGTCTTGGTCGTTAAAAAATTTGGTGCGACAACCAAAAGGGCATAATAATCCGATCCCTGAACTTTGTCTTTAATATTTTTGTATTCCTCCTCGGGAATAAACTTGAATTTTGTGAACTCTGAGTTTTCAAGTCTGCCAAGAATCACTGAAGAACCATCGTAAACTGCCACTGTGCGGGTCTGTTCATCGTCCATTGTTGCGAAATAGGCAGGAAGAATCATCAATGCAGACATTAGAATGGGTATGAGTATCGTCAGAATAATAAACGATTTCTTCTGAACACGGGTCAAATATTCTCTGCGAATAATCAGTGCTATTTTATGCATGGCTTTGTTTTTAGGCGTTTTGTTTGACAACTTTAATGAATACTTCGTTCATGCTGGGAATTACTTCGTTGAACGAAACTATCTCGACATGCTCTACAAGATCTCTGATCAGTTCTCTTGAATTACTTCCATCGGGATACTGGATACTTAATTTGTTTCCCATTCCATTTTGTTCGTTACTCAGGATATTATATTTTCCGGCAAGCACATGACCGTGAATATCAAGATCGCCGCGATAAGCAATATCGTAAATATTCGATTTGTACTTTTCCCTGATCTGCTGAGTTGGACCGTCAAGGATTTTTTTCGATTTGTCAATCAATGCAATATGATCGCAAAGCTGCTCGACTGATTCCATGTTGTGAGTTGAGAATATGATGGTGGCCCCATCTTTTTTCATCTGTAGTATCTCACGCGTAATAATATCTGCATTGATTGGGTCGAAACCACTGAACGGTTCATCGAAAATCAGCAACCGTGGTTTGTGAAGCACCGTACAGATAAACTGCACTTTCTGCTGCATTCCTTTCGACAACTCCATAACTTTTTTGTCCCACCACGCTGTGATTTCGAACTTTTCGAACCAGATTTTAAGCTCTTTCATTGCATCGCGCCGCGAAAGTCCTTTTAGCTGTCCCAGATAAAGTGCCTGTTCGCCAACTTTCATTTTTTTGTAAAGGCCACGTTCTTCAGGCAGATAGCCGATCTGATCGATATCTTCGGGTTTCAGTGGCCTGCCCTTCAACCAAACTGAGCCACTGTCGGGTCCGGTAATCTGGTTGATGATCCTGATTAGCGTTGTTTTACCGGCTCCGTTTGGTCCGAGTAACCCGAAAATGGATCCCTCTTCGACCGAAATAGAAACTTTGGTCAATGCCTGATGATTGGCATAGGTTTTTGAGACTTCTTTTGCTGAAAATAATTCCATAGTTGCTAAAGGTTTAATATTTATTTCTCTTCATATTCATCGTACTCATCTTCAATAAAATCAGATAGGTCTTCCTCTTTTGGGTCGGGCGGATCAATTTTCGCCAACAGATAATGCCAATCGGGCCATTTAAATTTGTGCCGTGCTACAAAGATAAAAATCACTGAAAGAAAAAACAGAGATATCAAATCGAAAAGTGGGCTAAATTCAGTAATCCGGTATAAAGCCGGGGTTTGCAAGGCGCTCGAATCTTGTGTGAAAAATACAGACAAGAATATATTGTTGATTGCATGAACGCCCCATACTAATTCGAGGCCATCGTCCATAAGGGCACAAATCCCGAAGAAAACCCCAAACCAAATATATTGCGGCATTACAATCGCAGCTCCATACTCTTTCACTTCAGGATTGAAGAAATGAAGTGAGCCGAAAATTAGTGCTGTAATCATTAGTGGCACCCACCTGTATTTGAATATTTTGGCAAATCCCTGCATTAAATATCCCCTGAAAAGAACCTCCTCGAATCCGGTCTGAAACGGCAAAAGCAACAACGAAACGACTATCAAGGTGAAAAATGTGGTGGAATCAAATTGAAGTTCAACTTTTTGGATTCCGGTAGAAGTTGCAAAAAATGCATATGCGGAAAGCAGCACCAACCAAACACCGGCACCCCAGAAAAAATTATTCCAGCGAAAGGACGAATGACCTGTAATTACCGAAAGCATTGGCCTTTCGTGAATAGGTTTCATCAAAAGTAACAAAGCGACAAGGCCAAGCACAAACGGAATGAGCATCAACGCGAATCCTGTGATTGGATCGATTTCGTAGGCCGAAAGATCCATCAGATTCTCCGGATTGGGAACGAGCTCCGGGTTATCCATCCTTTTCAGGAAAATCATAATTCCAAGAGGTATTCCGCCAACAATTTGCGTGACAATAAGCAGGATTACAATCATTGCAACCCACCGACCGATCTCATTTCTGCCCTGGAATACCTTCTCTAAAAACATTTAGAATCAATTTTTTCTAATATGTCACGAAATTGGTAAAAATATTACATAAAATGGAAGTGGAAATAAAATAAATCTGAAATTAGGGCTTTGTGGCGGATTGTGTAAATTTGCAAACAGCTTTCAATTGGATTAATCAGGGAGCAACTGGCCCCCAGGAGCACTAGCGACGAAAGCGAATTGCTGTCGATGGATCATTTAGGCTTGTCGGGAATGCAATTAATCGCCCGTATATCGGGAAAACAGCTCACTGCCCGCAAAGGTAATGACGGTATCGTCCATTCGGTTTCTTATAATTCCCGCTTACCCGCCTTTTCTATGCCGGGGAACAGGTAATAACATGGCTGTTGCTGCTTTAAGTGATTCGCGGTGGGTAAATAATGAGAATAATAAGGGACCTATTTTCATATTTAAGGTTTACTGAAAAATAACAAAATAAGAATGCCACCAAATCTCCAGGTCACCAAGTTCTAACAAAGCTTTTAATTTGGGCTTTAATTTTGGTGGCATTTGGCGTTTTGTGATTTGGGGGAAGAAAGATCTCTCGTAGTTTCAAATTTGAAATACGAAAATTCATCAATTACCAGATGATTAAATAACTTAAATATTTTCCAGATGAGCAGTGATAAAAATATCCCGTTTCAGACAATTAATTGGGAATTAATTCCTAAAACAGAACATAAGGGTGAACGTGGGATTGCATTTTGGCAAACGGTTCAACTACCGGGATTAAGAATTCGGTTGGTTGAATATTCGAAGGGATATATGGCAGATCATTGGTGTCAGAAAGGACATATTGTTCATTGCCTGGAGGGTGAATTTGTATCCGAATCACAAGACGGGAAAGAATCTTTACTGAAAAAAGGGATGACTTATATCGTTTCCGATGATTTAAGTTCACACCGATCAATATCTGAAGGAGGCGTAAAATTGATGATTATTGATGGTGATTTTTTGAAGTAAATAATAGTGTAAAAAAGACGCCACAATCAGCCCACAATCATTTCAACCCGATCAACAAAAAAGGAGCAGCACCATCGTCACTCCTTCTTTGTTACCCTTACGGAATAATCGCTGTAATGATACCGCTCCAGGGACCCACCTTGCTGTTCTTGTTCACCCAACGTGCAAAGCCATTCACCCGTTTGCCGCGCTTCTCAGGTTCGAAAACAATAGCCGTGTTCGAACGTGATAAAAAATAGCGTTCCGGACAATCTTTGGGCGTTTCGGGCACCGGAAGGTCAATTTTAAAAGCGAACTCGCAAAAAGCAGTACCGTCGGGTTTTGCATGTGTTGAAGGAGTGGCTGAATCGTAATAGATTCCGTGCAACACGGAGATCTCTTTCGATTATAAAGTAAGAACCGGAGTTGTGCGTGGTGCTGGTGAAATTGTTCCTGCTCCGCCACCTGCCAAATAATGGATGTGAAGTGCCTCCCTGGTACTTTCATCAACAGCGTCGTTGTACAAAATATACTTCTCGTATATTCTGCTTAAGGTTGTTATCAAAAGCGACCAGGTAGAATCGCGCTTAGCAGTCGCAATCGGATTCTGCGTACCAATGCTGCTTGTAAGGAGGTAAGCATCTTCGTAATCGTTGTGCTCTGTCGTAAATTTCGCAATCGTTTCGGCAGGAATATCCC
>Ga0302215_10003357_pt1 | contig 10777 bp, 5 predicted proteins | sample II_Fen_N3_1_FD_194580 | JGI IMG/M metagenome (GOLD analysis project Ga0302215, IMG submission 194580) | Peat permafrost microbial communities from Stordalen Mire near Abisko, Sweden - II_Fen_N3_1 | ecosystem: Environmental > Terrestrial > Soil > Wetlands > Permafrost | place: Sweden: Abisko... | reverse complement strand
AATCCTGAACTCGTTCGTGCCAAAGAGCTTGGGCTTAAAATATATTCATATCCTGAATTTATTTTTCAGCAAACGCGTAGTAAAACCCGAATTGTGGTGGGTGGAAGTCATGGAAGAAGGATTACTGCTGCAATGATTTTGTTTGTGTTGAAACAACTAAAAATGGATGCCGATTACATGGTAAGTGCTCCTCTTGAAGGCTCATCTAACCTCTTGAAGCTTTCGTATGAATCACGTATTGCCGTGTTTGAAGGAGATGAATTCCCGATTTCGTCGATTGATAACCGGCCGAAATTTCATTTATATAAACCTCATATTGCTGTCATTACAGGTATTGCAACAGATTATGCGCCAGTTTTCAAGAACTTTGAAAATTACGTGCAGCAATTCCAGAAGTTTGCCGAATTGATGGAAGTTCAGGGACGTTTGATTTACTTTGATGGAGACGAACAACTGAATAAAATTGCCGAAAACCTTCGAAGGGACATTGTGCCGTTTCCGTACAACACACCCGACCACGAAGTGAAAAATGGACTAACTTATTTGAAAACAAAATACGGTGAAGTTCCGTTAAAGCTTGCGGGAGAGCATAACCTTCAAAATATGGATGCTGCGCGTTTGGCCTGCCGCCAGATTGGCGTGAGCGACGAACAGTTCTATTCCATTATTTCCGGGTTTGAGGATGAGCCCGGTTTGTAGTAAATAAAACACAATAAAATAGCTATCGTATTGTTGAATACAGGAGCGAGACGATAAATATCACATTAAAAATGACAGAAAAACAAATATTATTAGACAGCAGATACATGCGCATGGCCCGCATTTGGGCCGAAAATTCCTATTGCGAACGCCGAAAAGTAGGTGCTTTGCTGGTGAAAAATCAAATGATAATTTCGGATGGTTACAACGGTACACCTTCGGGGTTCGAAAATAAATGTGAAGATGAAAACAATGTGTCTAAACCTTATGTTTTACACGCTGAGGCTAACGCAATAAGTAAAATTGCCCGCTCACACAACAGCAGCGATAATGCAACACTCTACGTAACAGCCTCACCTTGTATCGAATGCGCTAAGTTGATTGTACAGGCAGGAATAAAAAGGGTGGTGTACGGTGAAAAATACCGCATCATGGATGGCGTTGAATTATTGGAACGAGCCGGCATTGAAATTATTTATCTGGAAGACTAATTGGTCTGACGTAAAAAATGAGCATGTTTTATGAATAAAAAGAATTTATTACTGGTTTTGATTGTGTTTTCTTCGCTTATTGGAGGGATAATACTTGGTAATTTATTGTCGAGCAGGGCTAATGGCAATTCTGTTTTTTCGCATAGTGGTCATAGTAAAGTAGATGACTTACTTTCAATTATAAACAACCATTATGTTGATACAGTGAACGTGAATGAGATGACGGAAGGCTTGATGACGGATTTAGTTTCAAAGCTTGACCCGCATTCGGTTTATATTCCGGCTTCTGATTTGGTGGATGTAAATAGTGAGTTGGAAGGTAGTTTCAGTGGAATTGGTGTTCAGTTCAACATACAGAATGACACGGTTATGATTGTATCAGTTATCAGTGGCGGACCTTCCGAGAAAGTTGGCTTATTGGCCGGTGACCGCATTGTACAGGTAAACGATACAGCCTTTGTGGGTAAGAAAATCACAAACGAAAAAGTGATGAAAAAACTTCGTGGCAAAGCGGGAACGATAGTAAAATTGGGAGTCCGTCGGCATAAGGCAAAAGAAATCCTAAAGTATTCAATTACACGCGGTGCTATCCCGGTAAATTCGGTAGATATAGCTTATATGATTGAACCCGGAGTTGGTTTTATCAAAGTGAACAAATTTGCTTCAACAACCTATTCTGAGTTTTTGGATGCAATAGCGAAACTCCGCAATGAGGGTGCTAAGAAATATATAATCGACTTACGTGAAAACAGCGGTGGGTTAATGGATCAGGCAATCAGCATGGTGAATGAGTTCCTTCCTGGAGGTCGTATGATTGTATATTCAAAAGGAAAAGCATACGCACGCTCTGAGGCTAAATCCGACGGAAAAGGAAGTTGTATTAATCAACCAATTGTGGTATTGATCGATGAATTTTCGGCTTCAGCCAGCGAGATTTTCTCGGGTGCAATTCAGGATAATGACCGTGGATTAATAATCGGTCGTCGCTCATTTGGTAAAGGACTTGTGCAACAACAAATGGAATTGAAGGATGGTTCTGCCATTCGTTTGACAGTGGCCCGTTACTATACACCTTCAGGACGTAGTATACAGAAACCTTACGTGAAAGGTAAAGCACAAGCTTATGAAATGGACATTCTGAACCGATACAAACACGGTGAGTTTGATAGCAAGGATAGCATACACGTTGCCGATTCACTCAAATATAAAACTGTTGCCGGTCGTACAGTCTATGGTGGAGGTGGTATTATGCCCGATATTTTTGTGCCGCGCGATACGTCGGAATATACACCCTATTTGAATAAAGTAATCAATTATGGGTATTTGTACCAATATGCATTCCAATATACCGACAGGTATAGAGATAGACTGAAATCCATCAAATCATGGACAGAAATGGAGCGTTATCTTAATGGTCAGAATCTTATAGCCGATTTTGTGCAGTTTGCTTCCGCAAAGGGAGTTGTTCCAAACCAGAGTCAGATTAATATTTCGAAACGTTTTTTACTCTCACAACTCAAAGCATATATCTCTCGCAATTCATTGGGCGATTCGGGTTTCTATCCATTGCTTTACAGAGATGATAAAACAGTGAAAACAGCATTGGACCAATTGAGGAAGAAATAAAATTCTTTCAGGAATTTAAACAGAAAAGGGTTTCACCGCAATGGTTGAAACCCTTTTCCGTTTTATATAATTGTAGTTTATTGTTTAATAACCTTGTGTATACTTTTGCCTTGCATGGTATTCACTTCCAATAAGTATAGTCCTTTGGAGAGGTTTGTAACATCAACCTCATTCGAGTTGCTCACAGCTTTAATCAAGGAGCCTTGAAGATTATATACCTGCACATTTCTGATAGCTGTGGAGCTTGAAATAAATACTCGTCCATTTGTTGCTGTAGGATAAACTGTGCAATCAGTGTCGGCAACCGGATTTGATAATGCATTTGGCAAATTTATCTGACGATCGGTAAATACTAATAAATCTCCCGGTTGCATGGTGATTGACGCATACGGATTAGATACAGGGTAAGGTTGACCTGTCAGTAAATTATACCAAACTCCGGTACTTGGAAATGCCGGATTTGCACTTACGGCACTGGTGCTGAAATTTCCCAAAACTATCATATTCAAATCGGCATGAGTTAATCCAATTCGTCTCCCAGCACTCCAGTCGCCAAAACCGATATTGTAAGAAAAATTACCTTGTGTGAAGGCTGTTGGGTACATTTTGCGCAATGTTATGATTTTTGCAGAAGCATCAGCGGCAGCTTTTCGTTGCGTAAGGTTCAACCAACCCCATGCCGGTTGTTTCTCGTTTGTACGACCACCATTCGAATTAATTGAATAATCGTATCCCATTTCGCCAAATTCATAGATCATTTTTGGACCTGGAACAAGGGTTGTAAATGCAATGTTTAGCGGAACTCGGCCAATACGGGCAACCGAGTCAGTTGCAATAGTCCCGCTTCCATACAATTTGGCTTTGTTGAAGTTGCGCTCTTCGTCATGACTTTCAGCATATCCAACCCAGTTGCGAGGCGAAGTTACAAGACCACCGAAATCACTGCTTGATTGATATCCCATGGCTGCTTGTGAAAACGAGTTGTTCACGTTTCTCCACATATACATGCCTTTATTGGCTAAAGCTGTTTCTTCATCGTTATTCGTAAAAAGCTCTAAAATGAACATGACATCACTTTTTACTGCTTTGGCTGCATCATAATAGGCACTTAAATTGTCAACACGTGACTGATCGTAATTTGAAGCAGTTGCTTCAGTACTTGCTGTTTGCGTAAATCCTTTTGCCAAATCCATGCGGTAGCCATCTACTTTGTATTCTGTAATCCAGTATTGCAATACACGTTTAAAGTATTCTTTAGTACCGCTAAAGCTATGATTGAAGTCATTGAGGACACTGTAAGGGTGAGGTGCTGTAACGTTCATATATGGGTTGTTGGCAGCAGGTCGACTGTTGGCTGAATCCCAATACAGAGCTGCCAACGGGCAAATACCTGAAGCCTGATTGAAAACCATATCCAAAATCACTCCCATTCCACGTTTGTGACACTCGTCAATGAATTTTTTGTACATATCGGGTGTGCCATAGGCTTTGTCAGGTGCAAAGTAATGATTTGGGTTATAACCCCAACTATTGTTTCCATCAAATTCCTGTATAGGCATTAATTCTACGGCAGTAATGCCCAGATTTTTCAGATAATCGAGTTTTGCTATGGCAGCTTCCAACGATTTTTCTTTTGTAAAATCGCGCAAAAGTAACTCGTATATTACCACATTTTCACGCGAAGGCATATTAAATGAAGCTATCTCCCAATTGTAGGCAGTTTTTGCAGTTTGAAGCGTTGCTACCAAACCATCTGTTTTTCCGGTTGGGTAAGGCTTTAAATTGGGAAAGATTGAATTATATTGATTTATCCATTGGTCGTTCCAAGGATCAAGGACTAATTCAGTGTAAGGATCGCTTGATTTTAGGAGTCCATCAACCAGATATTGGAATGCGTACATTTTGCCGGAAGTAAGACCGGTGAGCGTTATCCACCAATAATCACCATCTTTATTTAGCTGATAAGCATTTAGTTGTGTCCAATTATTGAAATCACCAATCAAAAAAACATTCGTTTTACCGGGTGCGTATAAAATAAGTGTAGCAGTAGTATTATCTATATAATTAATTCCATCTTTTAATCCGGTAGGTCTTGAAGCAGTAGTTACCGGAGCCGGAACACAAATATAAGCCGTGTCATAAACTGTTGTGCTGCTAACAGTGGCCGATGTTATAAGCGTATAATCAGATGTTGCGCTGAATGTGTATGATGTGGTCAGACTAGTTGAATCTGCAGTTGACGATTTGATAATTGTTCCATTTACCGATATGGTTAAAGCAGCCGTTACCGAAGAGTTCGCTTTCAGTGTGAGATTAGTACCAGCAGTAAGTGTTCCATCGGCAGCAGGGCTAACAAAAGCGACGTTCAGCCCCGATTGATATACATTTACAAAGATGTCACTTCCACTAGTAGTTTTTCCTGTTTTGCTTCCATCTGCGTTTCTGAAAACGAGTGCAATTTGTTTAATGCTTTCAGTAGAAGGTACTCCCAAAAACGTTTGGATATTTGGTCCAATAGTGAGCTTCCATAGATTTGTACCTATATTGGTGAGCATGTTTTTGGTAGTGTTGGCTTTAGTGTCGGTGGCGCTTGTTGGCCATGAAGTCAATACATATTTCCAGTCCGAAGTACTGCTACTTTTCGAAGTAATAACCCCAATATGTGCATAAATTCCGGATGTCAGCCCTTTTAAACCGGCTGAACCAGTTGAAGCATCAAAAATAATATCAAATGAACCTCCAGTCTGTGTAATGAAGGTTGGGTTGGTAGTTACCTGCGCCCAGCACCAGGTTGAAACAATGCTTACCACCAATAAAACAATGATTTTTTTCATGTATTTGTTCGTAATTTAAGGAATTTGAATAATCTGTGGCAAATATACATGATTATTAGTCACCAAAAATAAAATACTGAAAGCAGGGTTTGAATAATCAACGCAATCGTTTGCAATAGAGCTTTTATGACAGCTTTTAAAAAATCAGTCGAAGCCGATTTACTTTTTCAATAAGAATTCTAACGGAATATCCAATCGTTTATTCCATGACTTTTCGCTATGATCTGCACCGGGATAAAACCGAGTAATCCAGCTACTTTCAGTATAATACTTCGACCTCATCACTTTGTCCACTTCCTTTTGTAGTGGAGGATACAGCGCATCCAGAGTTTGGTCACCATAATCGAAGTAAATTCTATGTGTTATGGGGTTGGGTAAGTTCTTTTTCAAATAATCAACAAATGCTTCAGGAATCGGATTGTTTTCCATATTGAAAATGCCCGGCCAATGAGTTGACACACAGGCAGCTCCACCAAACACATTCGGGTATTCGCAAATAGCATACATGGAAATCAACCCACCCATACTACTTCCTGCAACAAAAGTATGAACCCTGTCTTTATAAACCGAATAATTTTTGTCGATAAATGGTTTGAGTTCCTTTACAACGAATTTCAGGTAATTGTCGGAATTTGGTTGAAAAACATCAGTCGTTCGCCCATTCGATTGCAATTGCTTTGATATAAAATCCTTTTGTGCCTGACTAAGATTTTCGTAAGGTTTTTGCGGAAAGTAATTGGCATGTCGGTCCTTGCCCGAATTCCAGATACCTACAACAATAAAATTGCTGACCTTTTCTTCTTGCATAAGTTTGGTTGCTACATCATCTACATCCCACGACTGACGATTCCAGGAGTTTGATCCGTCGTAAAGCATTTGACCATCGTGCATATACAGAACCGAATATTTTTTATTAGTACTATATTCTTCGGGCAACCAAACTTCAACATTTCGTTCGGATATATAATTTGAAGGAAAGTTTTCCAACATATCAATTTTACCCGCAATGGGCTTCTGCGATTGAATTTTGGGTAACAGGAATTCGAAAGGAACATTCAATCGCTGACTCCAGGCTACTTCATTGTGCTCTGCCTTTTCATATACTTTTGACAAGTAGTTGCTTGCGCCATACCCTTTCCCTTTCGCAATCAAATCAACGAAAGATTGAGTCAACTCATACGATTTGTCACTTTCACCTGTTCCATAATCAAAGTAAAGCTTGTGACCCCAGGGCGTTGCCAAATTACTCCGCAGATACTGAAAAACAGCAGTTGGAATTTCGTAGTTAGGCTCTATAGAGCTTAACCATGCCGTCGACATGCACGCTGCACCACTAAAAATATCTGGATATTCCGAAATGGCATACACAGAAATGAGTGCGCCCATGCTCGAACCCATTACAAATGTATGCTCTTTATCGGAATAAGTTGAGTAATTTTTATCAATGAATGGTTTGATTTCAGTAACTAAAAACTTCAAATAATTATCGCCGTTTACTCCTTTGCCATTACAATATTTGTCTGATACTAGTTTCTGAGTTTTATCGTCAATTAATTGAAAGATTTTAGTTGGAAAGTATTCGGAAATACGTTCAGAACCATTGTTCCAAATTCCCACAATTATGCAAGCTTCAATCTTCTTGTTATCAATTAGCCGTGATACAACTTCGTCTACCTTCCATTCTTTTTTGTTCCATGTCAGTATACTGTCAAAAAGCATTTGCCCGTCATGCATATAAATCACATTGTACTTTTTAGACTTGTTGTATCCCGAAGGTAGCCAGACATCAATGTTCCTGGCTACGATGAACTGAGACTGAAAGTTTTCATACCTTACTATACTGCCCGAAGATACTTTCGGAAAATTCTGTCCAAAGCAATGGCTCGCGATCAAAAGCATAATGACTGACAATAGCTTTGTTTTCATGGTTTTGAAGTTTATTTCTTAATATAGACCAACACAGAATAGCCCCATGGCTTCAATTGATATACCGCATCTTTTTTAATAGTGATTGGTTCGCCCAGGTAGACCGCAAAATCAAGTGTAAGTTCATCGCTAATTCTGAAATTTTGTTCTTTTGGAGTTAGGTTGAACAGGCAAAGTATTTGTGTTTTTGAATTCTGACGAACGAAGCTAAGCACATTATCGGAATTTGTATTTCTTATTCCAAAAAATCCTGCAGCATAACTAGTATTCCAAAGTGCTTTATTTCCATGTTTTAGGTCGTTTAGTTTGGTTATGAGTCCCTTGCGGGCATAGTTTTTAAACCCAACTGTGTCTTTGTCGAAGAATTTGAGGCGTTTTTTTAATGGTTCTTCCTGACCTGTATAAGTCAATGGCATTCCCGGAAGCATATAGGTCAGTACTGTAAATGCATCAACCGGTGCTTCGCCTAGCCTTTCATATTCACTTCCACTCCAGGTGTTTTCATCGTGGTTCGTAGTGAATTGCATTCTCAAATCTTCGGGTTGAAATCTTTTCGATTCACTTTCGAAATGCTTAATCAAATCATTCGCATTCTTTTTTCCTTTGGCAATATCATTAATAATATCTTTCAACGGCCAATCGTACGTCATGTCAAAAGCTTTGTGAATTGCAGGTTCGCCATCTTCGGCAAGAAATAAACAACCGGGTTTAATTTCATCGATAGCCTTGCGTGCATGCATCCAAAAATTGAGTGGAATCATACCTGCAACATCGCAACGGAAACCATCAATGTCAGCATTTTTCACCCAATAGGCCATAGCGTCAATCATAGCACGACGTAATTCAGGATTGCTGTAATTCAAATCGGCAGTATCATCCCAGTCTGTTCCTGCAGGTCGTATAATATTCCCCAGACTATCTTTTGTGTACCAATCGGAATGATTCTTCATCCATACATTATCCCACGAAGTATGATTGGCTACCCAGTCAATTATTACATGCATTCCCAACTTATGAGCTTCAGCTACCAGATTTTTAAAATCGGCTTCTGTACCGAATTCAGGATTAATTGCCTGATAATCTTTAATAGAATAATAACTTCCAAGCGTGCCTTTTCTGTTTTTCACTCCAATCGGATTAATTGGCATCATCCAGAGTATGTCAACGCCCATTTCTTTTAATCGCGGTAATTCTTTTTGGAATGCTTTAAATGTTCCCTCCGGCGTGTATTGGCGTGTGTTCACTTCGTAAATACTGGCACTTTTTGCCCATTCAGGCAATGTTTTTTTATACTCAATAGAATCCATTAAATTCTCGGTTTTAGCCGACTGAGTTTTACACGAAATCATTGAACCTGTGATTGCAATTGCCAGAACCAGCAATGAGATGAGAGGAAAAATAGCTTTTCTCATATTAAATGTTGTTTTGAATTAGAAATTTATTTTGTTGGAAGTTCAAGAATCAGGGTAGTTTCCTTTGGAACAAGAATAGATGTTGAAAGTTCAACTATGTTTCCGGTCATTACATCTTTCCCTGATTTTACTCCGTTAAGGCTTTCAGCGAATCGATCAGTTTTCAGAGTCTGGTCAGTTTCGTTATTATTTATTATCACCATGACATTATCTTTTTCATTGTAACGAAAATAAACATAGATATCATTCTCAGGTACATATTGGGTCAGTAAGCCGGTATGAATAACGGTTTTGTTTTTTCGCCAGTTTAGCAGTCTGGATAAATAATCAAAACGTTCATTTTGTTCCGAAGTGCGTCCTTTTACCGAAAAAGCATTTATCGAATCAGCTTGCCAACCACCCGGAAAATCATGACGAATATCACCATCGCCTTTATCTTTGTTACCGGTCATGCCGATTTCAGTTCCATAATAAATTTGTGGAATACCACGTGTAGTCATCAAAAACGACATAGCCATTTTAAATTTAGCCAAAACACCATTTAGCAGATAGTTATAGCGTTGTGTGTCATGATTTTCGGCGAAAATCAATAGGTTGTTAATGTTAGCATATAAATAGTCATTGGCAATTGTATTGTAAAGTCGGTTCATTCCCATATCTTCCCAGGGTTTACCATGCTCGTTGAAACAAGAAGTAAGTGCCTTTTGTAAAATAAAATCCATGACAGTAGGAAGCTGAGAGTTGTACTTCAGAGAGTTTACTGCATCTTTTTGCCAGAAAGCTATGTCTTGCGAGTTGAAAAGCCAGGTTTCACCCATTATATTGAAATGCGGATATTCGTCGGTAATGGCTTTAGCCCATTGACCCATGGCATCCCGGTCGTTGTAGGGGTACGTATCCATGCGGATACCATCCAGATTGGCATACTCTACCCACCAAATGGAATTTTGTATAAAGTACGTCCAGAAATATGTATTTTGTTGGTTCATATCCGGCATGGTTTTATCGAACCAGCCGTCTGAAAACAACTTTTTGTCAACTTTAGCAGCATGTATATCCTTAAACGTATTGGCTTTGTGATTGGTATATGTCATTGTCGGCCATTGATGAATCCAATCCTCGAAAGGCAAATCATTCATCCACCACGACCATATTCCACAATGGTTTGAAACCATATCAATAATCACTTTAAGTCCTTTTTGGTGTGAAGTTTCAACCATGTTTACATATTCTTCGTTGCTACCAAAGCGTGGATCTGTTTTATATAAATCGCTAATGGCATAACCGTGGTATGTAAATCTCGAATAATTATTTTCCAGCAAAGGTGTACACCAAATAGCTGTTGCTCCAAGTTCTTTGATATAATCCAGATGGTTCTGAATTCCTTTGATATCTCCACCATGTCTTCCGTAATCAATTGTTCTGTTCGCTTTTTCCGGCTGAGAATCGATGTTGTCGTTTGTTGAATCGCCATTTGCAAAACGGTCCGGCATGAGCAGATAAATTACATCGGCACTCGAAAAGCTCTCGCGCTGTGCCGAATTCTGTCTCCGGTTTTTTAGCTCATATTGAAATGTAAGATTTTCTTTTTCCGGTTGTTTTAATACAACATCAAATCTCCCTGCTTTTACAGTTTTAGGGTCTAATTCCAAAGTAACAAAAAGATAATTAGGACTACAGGCACGGTTTGTCTTATTCACTTTTATACCGGGATAGTGAATTGAAACTTGTCTGTTACATATTTCTGTGCCATGAATAAGAAGTTGCAGTTGGGTGTTTTTCATTCCTA
>Ga0302215_10003355_pt1 | contig 10782 bp, 9 predicted proteins | sample II_Fen_N3_1_FD_194580 | JGI IMG/M metagenome (GOLD analysis project Ga0302215, IMG submission 194580) | Peat permafrost microbial communities from Stordalen Mire near Abisko, Sweden - II_Fen_N3_1 | ecosystem: Environmental > Terrestrial > Soil > Wetlands > Permafrost | place: Sweden: Abisko... | reverse complement strand
CTTTTGGGAGAAAAGATAGAAGGTCTTGAAGAAGAAATGACCAACGATCCGCGAAAAGAATTACTGGACGATATCAATTCATTTAAAAGGGAACTGAACTTTCTGAGAAAGAATATCAAGCCGGCAAAAGAAATGATTCTGAACCTTATAAAAGTGGAATCGGATTTCATTCAGGATGAAAACCGTATCCATTTCAGAGAATTGCAGGATAATATCAACGAAGCTTCCGAACTTACCGACAGTTACCGGGAGATTCTCTATGATCAGCTGAGCATTTACCATTCGTCCATGAGTACAAAATTAAATGAAATCATGCGGGTGCTGACCATTATTTCAGTAATATTTATCCCCATCACTTTTATAGTGGGTGTTTATGGAACCAATTTTGTGAATGTCCCCGAATTGCATTGGGAACACGGGTATTTTATTATGTGGGGGGTTATGTTGCTGACCATTCTTGGAATGCTTTGGTTTTTTAAACGCAAGAAGTGGTTTTGAAGAAGGAATAAGTAAGTAAGAGGTAAGGGGCCAGGAATTAGGAATGTAGAGAAAAGTTTGAAGAGTTTGAGGTTTGAAAGTTATAAGAAGTAAGTAGTTGGTAGTAGGTAGAAAAATAAAAGGTAGTATTCATCAAAAGTGTAAACAAATTTCAGGACGATACAAGTTGGTAGGAATGAGAAGTGAGGAATGATGAAAGAGTAAAAAAAGAAGAGTAAAAAAAGAAAAGAAAGAATAGAAAGAGAAAAAAGATAGAAAGAAAAAAGAAAGAATTGGAAGAGAAAAAAAGAACAGGAACAGGAAAAGAATAAGAATAAGGGTAGCAAATTAATAATTTAAATATGAACGATTTGGCGTATAAATTGTTATAGAATACAAAAAAGCAAAATTGAATGGTAGAAATAATCAAAAAAAATATCAGAAAAAACCCGGTAGAGAACCAGATCCTTGTGATATTTGGTTCCAATGGTGATTTAGCTAAACGCAAATTGTTGCCGGCAATTTTTCAATTATACCTTGATAATTTATTGCCTGAACAATTTGTGGTGATAGGTGCAGGGAGTCAGGAAAAGGACGAAGAAGTCAATCGGCTGGATGTTGCAAAATCCATGCTTGAGTTTGCAAAAACCGGAGCAGAAGCAGAACCTGATAAACTGCAGAGTTTTTTGGGTCATGTGTACTACCGGAAAGTAAATAATCAATCGGGTGAAGATTTTGGATTGTTGAAAAATTACATTGATAAACTTTCGGCAGAACTTGATATTCCTAAAAATATTATCTATTATTTCTCGATACCCCCTTTCCTTTATGAAGTGGTTGCTTCGCATTTAATTGAGAACGGATTAAATACTGAAGCCGATGGCTGGAAAAGGATCATTGTTGAAAAGCCATTCGGATATAGTTTCGATACGGCTGTTGAGCTGGATAAAAAACTACGAAGCGGATTCAATGAAGATCAGATTTACCGCATTGACCATTATCTGGGAAAGGAAACCGTACAAAACATTATGGTGACGCGGTTTTCGAATGGCTTTTTCGAACCGATATGGAACCGGAAATATGTTGACCGGGTTGAAATAACCGCTTCCGAGAAAATTGGAGTGGGAAGTCGTGGAGGATATTATGATACTTCGGGTACGATGCGTGATATGATTCAAAATCATTTGCTGCAAGTATTAGCGGTAGTTGCTATGGAGCCGCCTTCAATTTTTGATTCTGAATCAATTCGTAACGAAACTGTAAAAGTATTGCAGGCATTACGTCCCATTAAATCATCGGAGGTGACCCAGAATGTTGTTCGTGGGCAATACATTGAAACCATGGTGGAAGATGTCATTCAAAAAGGATACCGTCAGGAAAAAGATGTTAAACCAAGTTCAAAGACCGAAACTTTTATTGCCATGAAAGTTTTTGTAGACAACTGGCGCTGGGGGGATATCCCGTTTTATATCCGGACAGGCAAATGCCTTCCTGAGCGGGTCACTGAAGTGGTGATCCATTTGAAACCTGCTCCTCACCAGCTTTTTAAACAAAGGTGTATGGCCCAGTCGACCAATATGATTATACTGCGAATCAGTCCTGATGCAGGTGTAGCTGTCGATTTTGGCATGAAGATACCCGGAGCAGGGTATAAGGTTCAAAATGTAAATATGGCCTTTCATTATTCGGATCTGGCGGAACACAAGATATCAGAAGCCTATGAACGGTTGCTGTTGGATTGCATGATCGGTGATTCCACCCTCTATGCACGTGCTGATGCCGTAAAGGCCAGCTGGAAATTTGTAGACCCTATACTGACCGAATGGAAAAACAATCCGGATATCCCGCTTTATTTTTATGAAGCCAATACCTGGGGCCCGAAAGAAGCCAATGCCCTTTTTGGAAATAAAGAACTGAAATGGCGGGCACCGTTTAAAAAGTTTAAAACAGAATGAAAAAATAGACCTTTATAGCGTTTTAATTACTACTACTTTACAAAAACAAAAAATATATTATAAATCACAAAAGACACAATAGGACACAAAAAAAAGACAAAATAGTCAATTATCAAACTGAATATAAGTAAAAGACAACAAAGAATGTCGTATAATTTCAATTAAAAGCATGGAATAAGGGTTAGCTTTTTTTCATAATATTTCTACTAAGGGTAAAAATAAAAAAAATAAGGTTTTATATTTATAACCCTTATATTTAGAATGATAAACCTTAGTAGAAAACCAAACACCCCGGATTAAAACCTTATTCCCTTATTTGAACAAGTTGAAAAGTCTAATTTTATAAATAATAATATATGACATTATATTGGTCCTACTAATTATGAAATAAACTTTAAATAAATTACTAAAAGTAACAATCCTATTTTGAACTATTGTGTTGTGGTTAGAGATTTAATCCGGCAAAGTAGAAATACTGAAAAGTAAAAAACAATTATTATGAATCAGAATTTGCATATTTACAATACTCCTCAGGAAACTGCACGTGCGGTTGCTGAATTGATTCTGACAAAGGCAAAGGAAAAAAATAAAAAATCGCTTCCTCTGAATATCGCTTTATCAGGTGGCAATACTCCTAAATTGCTGTTCAAATTATTGGCAAATGAATATGTTGATTCGATTCCGTGGCATTTTATCCGGTTGTTTTGGGTGGATGAACGTTGTGTGCCCCCTACGAATGCCGAAAGTAATTATGGGATGACGTACGAGACTTTATTGAAAAATGTACCTATCCACGATGCCAATATCTTCCCTATTCAGGGAGAAATAGATCCTAAAACGGAAGCCAGGCATTATCAAAACATCCTGGAAAATCAATTGCCTAAGCAAAACGGATTTCCAAAATTTGATCTGGTATTGCTGGGCATGGGTGATGATGGTCATACAGCATCCATCTTCCCGAATGACATGACCCTTCTTCATTCAGATCATTTTGTAGCGGTTTCAATGCATCCTGTTTCAAGTCAGAAACGAATTACCCTTACCGGTCAGATCATCAATCAGGCCGATGAAGTGGTATTTTTAATCACAGGCTCTTCAAAAGCTGATGTGTTGAATCAGATAATACACCGAAAATCAAATTTTGAAAACTATCCGGCATCCTATATCCATGCTCAGTCTGTTCCTGCGCAATTCTATCTTGATAAAGCTGCTGCTGAAAAACTTTGAGAGAAAAACATGCAGGGAAATTCGTAATTCGTAATTCATAATTCATAATTAAATGGTTGCTACAAACTATCTAATAGTAATTCAATAATTTAAGGTTGAATTTAAAATTTCAGGGGAATTTATTGTTTTATCCATCCTTATCCGGGTCTTCATGAAAACTAGTTTCTTTAGCTGTTTATTATTCTTTATGCTTATTTTTTCGTCTGTCTCTTTTACTCAACGTACCTTTGCTGCTAACGAAGAACCTTCTTATTTTACATCGACCGACCAGTCAAACTGGGTATATGTTTTAAAAGATGCAACCATAGATCCTGTTTCTGTCTTTAAAATGGACAAAGGAATACTGAAAATCACAGGAATATCGAGCGGTTATCTGAGGACAAAGCAACTTTATCCGGAATTCGAACTGAATGTTGAATGGAGATGGACGGAGACACCGGGTAACAGTGGCGTGTTGGTATACATTCAACCGAAAGATACTATTTGGCCGGCGTGTTATCAGGTTCAACAAAAAGCAGGTGATGCCGGTGATCTTATTTGTATGAACGGTTTGTGGGCGAAAGAATGTACCGATACGGTGAAGTTTACTGTAAAAAAAATGCAGGCTTCGAATGAAAAACCGCTAAGAGAATGGAATACAATGAAAATAATTTGTAAGGATAGTACGCTTAGAGTAGTTGTGAACGGGATATTGCAAAATAATATCACCGGGCTGACAGTTGCAACAGGATTTATTGGTTTCCAGAATGAAGGAAAGCCACTCGAATTCAGAAACCTGTCAATTATAAATTTAAAAAGATAGAAAAATAATGATAAAAGGTGTAATTTTTGATTTTAACGGAACGTTGTTTTGGGATACTGCATTTCATGACCTGGCTTTTGATATTTTCCTGGAAAAACATGGTCTTCAACTTACAGATGATGAAAAACGTGTTAAAATTCACGGACAGGCAAATCCTGAGATTATGCGGAGCATTTTCGGAGATCAGATAACAGAAAAAGAAATACAGGACTATACCCAGGATAAAGAATACATCTACCGGCAACTATGCATCAATGATTTGAAATTTGCTCCTGGTGCAGAAGATTTATTTGATTTCTTACAGGAAAAAGAAATACCCTTTACCATTGCAACTTCTGCCGGTATCGAAAATGTGAGTTTTTACTTTGACAACATGAAGCTGAACCGTTGGTTCAGATTGGACAAAGTGGCTTACAACAACGGTACATTCCGTGGAAAGCCCTATCCTGACTTATTTCTGGCCGCTGCCAAGAAACTTGAACTACTTCCGCAGGAAACGATTATTTTTGAAGATTCGGTAGCCGGAATTGAAGCTGCCGAAAATGCAGGTGCAGGCAAAATTTATATCGTCAATTCGTACGGTGAAAACTACAGCCGTTTTCCATATGAGATCATTACAGATTTTGAAAGCGTCGACAGGAAGTTGTTTGTTTAAAATTTAAGGGATACAGTTGCACGGACCGATCGTCCGGGCATAGGAAACCATTTTACGATCTCATAATTCGAGTTCAGCAGATTAAGAATTTCCAGGTTCATATGGAGCAACCCGCATTTGCATTGTAAACTCCGGCTAAAGGAGATGCTATGGTCGGAATATGCAGGCAGGCTGTTTTCGGCATAATTTTGATTCACGGCATACCGGTGACCCGACCACAACAGCGAATAGGAGACAGTTATCCATGGGGTAATGATCCCTGCCTTTTCTGAACCCGAAATGCGGGGAGTATACGGAAGCTGGTTGTCATATCCTCCGTCGGATGGACTGGTCACATTTAAGGCACGTTGGTACGTATAGTTTGAACCCAGTAAAATGCCCACCTTTTTCCAGGGCTGTAAGGTTGTTTCGGCAGTCAGGTCGAGCCCGTCAATCGCCACTTTCCCGTAATTCAGTATTGTCCACGAAAAAGTATCTTTATTCGGATAAGCCACTATCTTATCCTTAACACCGTTGTGGTATCCATCAAGGGTAAGGGTCAGCAAGGGCAACCAGTTGTTTATGGACAGGTCATAGGTAAGTCCGATATTAAACTGGTTTGTTTTTTCCGGTTTCAGATTGTTGTTCCCGACATGAAAATAGTACAGGTCATTGAAGGATGGAAGCCTGAATATGTTTTTATAAAACATACGGATCCTTAAATCAGATCGTTTAAATGGCTTTATGGATATGCTCAGGTAAGGAGATAACTTACTTTGGCCGGGAGCAGCATTCCCGTTTTTAACAGTCTCACGAACTTCTGTGGACAACACACTCGCGGTAGCCAGTACCTGATTGGTTACATATTTGGCGGCAAGTGCCGAGAGCCATGTATACCTTTCAGGGAATGCAAAATCCTGCTCACCGGAAGAAAGTGTTGTGAGCGCTCCGTCGGTAGATGCAGAAAAAGACAGGTTTTCAAGTGCTCTGAAAAGAACTGAAGACGACCCGTAATATTCTGTTTGACGGTAGGTGCTTTCCAGTATCCCATCTATATTCAGGTAAGTAGGATCGGTATAATGCATGTACCCGCTGTTAAATTTTGCATTGGACTGGAAGGACCAGTACCTTGAAAACTCCTTTTCGTAGTGTACCTGAGTGAAGAAGGTATTGTCCCACATCCTTTGTTTTGACGAACTCTCGTTATTATAGTAGATAGTAGGACCCGGCAATCCGCGTTCCGACTGATAATAATAGCCTTTGATGCTTAAGTTTTCTTTATCAGAAAAAGAAGCATACAAAGAACCTTCAAGACGCAGATTATGAACGTCGGTATTTTGTCGTTTTTCCTTTGAGGTTGAGTCTTTTGCTGATTGTCCGTAGTGCAGGGTGTACGGGTATTCCCCATCAGACGATAACCATTCGCCACTAAAAGTAGCTGAAAGATTTCGGTTTATTTTCCCTTCCAGCCACAGGGATGGATTTACCAACCCAAATGAACCTGCCTTCATGGATGCTTTTCCGTTTATTCGTTTATCGTTCAGAAACACGGGTGATAAGGTGCGGATATTCAATACCGATGCAGATGCAAAGAGCCTTGCCGGCTGAAAAATATTATCGCTTTGCCCATTGTTGAGCGAAATCATGTCTATATTGTCGAGTGAAAATCTACCTAAATCAATTTGTCCTGTCTGGTTATCGGTCAGCGTAATGCCATCGTAATTTACTGCCGTGTGATTTCCACCAAGGCTTCGTACCGAGATAGTTTTCAAACCGCCTATTCCACCGTAGTCTTTCACCGTGACCCCCGAAAAGTATTTCACGGCATCCGATACCTGCATAGCATTGAGTCCTTCGATGCTTTTCGAAGTCAGCACCTGTAATGGAGAAGAAGAACGTACTTCGGAACTTATGAACTTTTCAGTAACGGTGACTTCCCTGATTTTATGTATTTGAGCAGTATCTGCCGGCGGCGCATTTTGGGCTATCGCCATACATGGCAGAAATAACCACCACAGGAATGGAAGTCTCAAATGTGAATACAAGTGGTGAAACGAAATGACCGGCATACAATCTATTTGTATAAATTATTACCCAAATAGCTGGCAAGAATAGAAAATCAATAATGCAGCTAATGCGGAATAGTGGTTTATAGCTCTGTCCCCGAAAGCATTATAAAACATGAATACAGGGCAGATGTTCTGATTAACTCCGTTGTTGAACGCCTTCCCGGTTATCTTTAAAATCAACAGCCGCGATAGTTTTGTTCAAAACATTCATGAGTTTACAGCAGCAGGACTGTTGCCGGTTTTCACGGCATTCCCTTTTAATCACACTCTGTAAAATACGGTTGTGTGAACCAAACAGAGTGCAAAAGTACAGTTTTCAAATCAAAATTCACAATGCGTCAGGTATAAAACATTGTCGTTGGTTCGCCCGATAAAGATTGTATTTTTAATTTGAACCTGCTTTTGATACATTGGCAGATAAATAATTGGCACATTGGTACATTTTTTTGTATCTTTGTACCCCTAAAATCATTTCAAATAAAGTCAATATGAGCAGTTTCGGAAAATGGATTGGCGGCGGCCTGGGTTGGGCTCTGGGTGGACCTATTGGTGCCTTGATAGGGTTTACACTGGGATCGATGTTTGATGGTACGCAGCTATCGGGGAGTACCACTATGGCCTCCACCAACACTACGGAAGGTGATTTCAAAATGAGCCTGCTGGTGCTGATGGCCTGTATCATGAAAGCTGATGGTCATGTTGATAAGTCGGAACTTGTGGTTGTAAAACGTTTTTTAGTGACAAATTTCGGGGAACAGGGAGCTTTAGATGCCCTGCAGATTTTAAAAAACCTGTTGGAGCAGGATATCGACGAATCGGGAGTTGCCATGCAGATCAGCCAGAACCTGAATTATTCTTCTAAACTGGAATTGCTGCATTTGCTCTTTAATATCGCTTATGCCGATGGGGAAGTAGTCGCCTCGGAGATGGCTACCATACAACGGATTGCTAATATCTTCCGGATCGACAGGCTTGACTTTGAATCGGTGAAAGCACCGTATATGAAACTTGTTGACCGTGACTGGGCGTATAAATCACTTGAGATAGAACCTTCGGCCACCAATGACGAGATCAAGAAAGCCTACCGGAATATGGCTAAAAAATACCATCCCGATAAAGTGATGGATCTGGGAGAGGATGTAAAAAAATCGGCTACAGAGAAATTCCGATCGATTAACGAAGCCTACGAAAATTTAAAAACCCAACGGGGAATGGCTTGAAGAAGGAGTAAGGAGTAAGAGGTGAGGAGTGAGAAAGAAGAGGTGAGGAGCGAGAGGTGAGGAATTAGGTTAAAATTAAGAATTGAGTAATGTCAAAAGACTGTCCGGATTCTTGTGTTTTTCTTTTTCAACTGAACTTTCAAATTTATAAATAAAATTTTGTTGACATATAGATTATGGAAAATAAATTATACATTTACAATACATTAAGTCGAAAGAAAGAGTTGTTTGTCCCAATTCATTCACCCAACGTGGGCATGTATGTGTGCGGTCCAACGGTATATGGTGATGCCCATTTAGGACATGCCCGCCCGGCTATCACGTTTGATATTTTATTCCGTTACCTGATGCATCTTGGCTATAAAGTCCGTTATGTCCGGAATATTACTGATGTGGGTCACCTGGAGAATGATGCTGACAGCGGAGAAGATAAAATAGCCAAGAAAGCACGCCTCGAGGAACTGGAACCAATGGAAGTGGTGCAGTATTATACCAACCGCTACCACAAGGCCATGGAAGCACTCAATGTACTCCCTCCCAGTATCGAACCGCATGCTTCGGGTCATATCATGGAACAAATTGACTTTACACAAAAAATACTGGATGCCGGATACGCCTATGTGAGCGAAGGATCCGTCTATTTTGATGTGGAAAAATACAACAAGGATTATCACTACGGAAAGCTATCAGGCAGGAATATTGATGATATGCTCGAATCAACCCGTGAGCTCGATGGACAAAGTGAAAAACGACGCAGTGTGGATTTTGCGCTCTGGAAGAAAGCTTCCCCGGAACATATCATGCGTTGGAAATCACCCTGGGGCGAAGGATTCCCCGGATGGCATATGGAATGCTCGGCCATGGGAACAAAATACCTGGGTGAACAGTTTGATATTCACGGAGGCGGGATGGATTTAATGTTCCCGCATCACGAATGCGAAATCGCCCAATCAACAGCGGCTCTCGGGAAAGAAACCGTGAAGTACTGGATGCACAACAACATGATCACCATCAACGGTCAAAAGATGGGAAAATCGCTGGGCAATTTTATTAACCTGGAAGAATTCTTTACAGGAAGCCATGCGCTGTTAACCCAGGCATTCAGCCCGATGACCGTACGGTTTTTTATCCTTCAGGCTCATTATCGCAGCACAGTGGATTTCAGCAACGAAGCATTGCAGGCATCCGAAAAAGGACTTAGCCGTCTGATGGAAGGATATGCGCGGTTAGAAAAACTGACAGCTTCGCCTGTTTCTACGGTAGAAACAGCAGGTCTCAGAACGAAATGCGAAGAAGCAATGCTTGATGATTTGAATACACCTATCGTGATCTCACATTTGTTTGATGCCTTGAAAGCGATTAACCAGGTATATGATGGAAAAGAAACTATCACTGATGCTGATTTAGCCGAACTAAAAGACGTCTTTCATCTTTTTGTGGAAGATATTCTCGGACTGATATCCGAAAATGAGGCAGCTACCGGGAATGAAGCTTATAAAAAAGCCATTGATTTATTACTGAATATACGTCTGGATGCAAAGAAAAACAAAGACTGGGCAACCAGTGATAAAATAAGGAATGAACTGACAGCAATTGGATTTGAAATCAAGGATACCAAGGACGGATTTGAGTGGAAGATTTGAAGAGTTTGAAGAGTTTGAAGAGTTTGAAGAGTTCAGCGTTCTGTGTTGTGAAGATTGAAGTATTGTGCAGTTGATTAAATTTATGTAGCATTGTAAAATAAGTTGTTGGGTTTTAATACGACATTTTGTATATCTGGTAGCTTGAACTTAGAATGTTGAAATTTAGTGCTTGTTGTTTTTAAATCACATACAGCTTTGTTACATACAATGTTGTTAAAAATGAATAATTGAAATATCTTTGGCATGAAAAAAGGATATTGTTAATAATCCATTCGTTTTTGGAACAGCCAGTTCGTGTGAATAAAATGATTCGTGATAACATTGAAAACCATTCGTCCTATGATCATCTGAAAAAAAAGAATTAATTGATATTTTAGGAAAAACAGTGAGCTTTAATGATCCGGTTTTTAAACTGTGGTTTCAATAGAATGTAAGAAAGTAGTCAGATAGATTTATTTTGTTGAAAAATAATAAACAACTGGCAAAATGAAAAATAAAGGTGAAATAATTCTTTATCAATCTGAAGATTTAACTCAACTTGAAGTTCGGGTTGAAGATGAAACTGTTTGGTTGACGCAAGCACAAATGGCTGTTTTGTTTAAGACGGATCGTTCTTCAATAACAAAACATTTAAGTAATATATATATATATATATATATGAGTCCACTGTAATAAGTCAGTGAACGGTTTTAAAGTTAATATTTTATTAGTTTGTAGTTCCAATAACTGATATTTTTATCTCAAATAAAGTTTGT
>Ga0302215_10003352_pt1 | contig 10790 bp, 5 predicted proteins | sample II_Fen_N3_1_FD_194580 | JGI IMG/M metagenome (GOLD analysis project Ga0302215, IMG submission 194580) | Peat permafrost microbial communities from Stordalen Mire near Abisko, Sweden - II_Fen_N3_1 | ecosystem: Environmental > Terrestrial > Soil > Wetlands > Permafrost | place: Sweden: Abisko... | reverse complement strand
TTTCATTACGTATGTTGAGTGGTATCTGCTCGTCATGCCCTATAAAATAAAGTAATCCTTTGGTATAATCTTCATGTTGCTTTACAATTGTTTTCCGTTCAGTATAGTTAGCATCCGGATAATTCCAGTTCATTCCAATCATATCGGTTGAAAATCCGCCCTTATTATTTAAGTCAGTTTTTCCATTCGGCATAAATTGCCACATAAAAATGTCATCCAACGAGTTCCATGGCTGTTTTTCTTTTAGCCGGACAAGGAGTTCATAGTGGGCCGGATCATAATTATCCGGCATATTTATTTCTATTTGGTTGGCTATTTTGTTCGTGAGACATATCCGGAAATTGTAAGCCTGAACCTTCTTGTCTGAGGTTCCTCCTGATTGAATTGGTTTGTCAGAAATTCCCCAAAGCAAACCGCTTGATGGATTTCCTTTTAGGATGTATGGATCAATTCCAACCGGAAACTGGTGTCCATTCTGCAATTGCACACCATTATATGTCTCCTTGTACATATTGTTACTTTCGCGACCAATGGTATACGAGACACCTGCACCAGCCATTAAATCGCCCTCGTAGCTGCAATCAATAAACACTTTAGCTGAAATTGTTTGATTAGTCGTAATTCCGGGTGATTTGGAATCCTCTACTTCTATTGACAGAATAGTGTTGGCCGGTTTATTTACTTTATATAACCTGTAACCGAACAGAACATTTACGTCAGCTTCCTTTATGTAGGAATTAAAAATACTCTCTGCCACTGAAGGTTCAAAAGTCCAATTTTCAAGTGTTCCATAATAAGATCCCAAACGACGGTAAAAATCGCGCGCAAGACCTTTTATCACATATTTATTGCCAATATCGGTAAATCCCAGTCCACCACTTGACAACCCACCCAAATGATTGGTGGGTTCAATTAAAATTACGCTTTTACCTGATTTTTGAGAAGTATAGGCGGCTATAACTCCAGCTGAAGTACCTCCATAGATACAAATATCAACATTGATTTTACTATCTGCAAATCCAGTCAATGTACAAAACTGCAATATAAACAATAGAAGAATAGTTTTATTCCACCAGGTATTCATTTTTATTGTTTTATATACTTTTGACTAAACGTTTTATTCTCCGAACAAACATTTACAAGATAGATACCCAAGGGAAATATTGAATTATCAATAGATAATTCGTTGCAATTTATGTTGTTTTTCTTAAAAACACATTTGCCGCCGACAGAATATACCGATACTGCTTTGATAGGAGAAACGCCTTTTATCAATAGATTATCGCTGTATCGAACTATTTTTAAAGTGTCAACTGTATTTTTATTAATTCCTGTAGTTGTCGGGCTGTAGATAATCAACTGAGGTTTATTGGTTGCGGATTCGTTTGAATAGAAATAAAGTAAGCCTGATCCGTTGTTAATTATTTTCAATCCAAGAGTTGCCTTGTTTTTTCCGGAAGCAATTTGATCCTTTGCCCAATTGGTAATATCCCAGCTTACATAGCTTCCCATATCGGTCGGATAAACAAGCGTTTCTCCAATTTTTGTCATGTTCGTGGGTTTTGTATTCCAGGTAAGGGTGCTGTATATATCGGTATTCCCATCAATTTCAACCAGGTGATTTTCGACGAGACCGGCATTGGCAGGATATACATTCTGGTAAAAATAGGCACGGAATATGATTTTCTTATCAGTAGTTGTAATGTCATCCATATTAAATGAAAAATATGCTTCGCGAGAATAGTTATCAGTTGTGGTTTTTACCTGAACGAATTGATCTGTAGTATAACTGGTAGTTTTATTAGCCTGATGAATATACATATCATACAAAGGTGCAACAGTTTTGTCCGCCACTGAAACTGATGCTATGCCATTGACAGTCCCAATAGCAACTCTATTGTTTGAAACGGAAACAGGTTCAAGGAGCAAATTTTGATTTTCTGATAAAGAGAAACTCAGCAATAGTGGATTTTCGGTTATATTCGTCTGAGAAAATGTTTGTCCGTTCATTCTATAAGTGAAGTTCCAAGGCGGTAGACCGGTGAAAGTTACATTTACAGTAGCACTTTCACCTGATAAAACAACATTTGATTTTGCTGAAACTGTCGCACTTACAGGGATTGTCCCTATAATCTTTTCCATTTCGACATTGAAAATGTCAGAAATTTTTTTTTGAATATATTGTCCTTGTCCTCTGAGTGGGTGCCAGCCGTATGTTATCCCATTGATTACTTCATTGTTCATTGCATACTGAATGCTGGGCTGTTGACCGTTAATAAGTATATCTTTAGTAAATCCGATATTGACATCCCATTCGATGAGAGGCAAATTCCACTTTGTGGCTAACTTTCGAATTGCTGTATTATAGGTAGTACGTGAATCGTGCCAATGTGTACATAAAACGATTACTGCCGGTTTTCCGTTTAGTGTGCCGTAATACTTCGATGTTGGATCATCCTTCAATTTGTAGCAATCGTCTTTATATTTTTTTATCATATAATCGTAAGCCACAGCATAATTAGTGGTAGGCATGATGTAATCCTGGTAATTTTCTTTCAGCCAGGTAGGATCAGCTACGTTTTGATTGTGCACCTGCATAATGATAAGTGCATCTGTTCGTTCCAGTTCATCTTTTGTGCAAAAAGTATTAACTGCCATTCGGTTGGCAGCATCGAAGATGGCTTCACCGGAAATTGCTTTATTTATTGCTTCAGCGTCGAATGCTTTACAACTCAGTTCGAACCAACCATTCTCAGCGACAGCAAATGATGCTCCGGTAAGCATAAAATGGTAGTTAGGTTCAGTTGAATAAGAAGTAAAACAACAGAATAATCCAAGTAAAAATAAAATAGTCTTTTTCATTCAGAAAATATATTTTGTGATTATTAACGTACAATTTTTAACATGTTCGATGATTTTATGCTTCGGGAGGAAGATGCAATACTAATGATGTAATCATCAGGTTCAAGAGTCCATGCATTTATTTTGTCATCATAAAAGGCCATATCACTTACTTTGAGGGTCATCTCCACGGTTTTGGTTTCCCCTCTGTTAAGAGCAACCTTTGTGAATCCTTTTAATTCCTTAACCGGACGAAGCATGGACGGATTTTTTTGTGAAATGTAAAGCTGCGCTATTTCTGACCCGCTAACTCTTCCAGTATTGCTAAGTGTAAATGTAATTTTTGCTGTTTCATCCGATTTATAAACAGATTTATCTGTTTTGGATTTTCCGAAAGAAAATGTAGTATACGAAAGTCCGTATCCAAATGGGAAAAGCGGTTCAATTTTCTTTGTATCAAACCAACGGTAACCAACCAGAATGTCTTCTTTGTAAATTACATTAGTACTGTCACCCGGATAAGCTATTGACCCAAATGAATTTGCTCCGTTGTCTTCCAGTTTTACAGGAATACTGAAAGGTAATTTTCCTGATGGATTTGCATCTCCACTAATAATGTTGGCAGTTGCAACACCACCTTGTGAACCAAGATACCAGGATTGTATCAGTCCGTTGACTCTACTTATCCATGGCATACTCACGGCATTTCCACTCATGATAACCATGCCAAAATTCTTATTCACGGTTAATAATTTCTTAATTAATTCATTTTGTCCAAAAGGAAGATCCATATTTTTTCGGTCATCCCCTTCACAATCTTGTTGGAAGTTTTTATTTAAGCCTCCAAAAAAAATAATCACATCTGCATTTTTAGCTGTTTCAACAGCTGCTTCAACCAGCGAATCGGCATTGTATGGCGATGGTAATTCATTGATATAATTTGGTTCACCCGAAGCATATCCCAGACTAAAAACAACATGTTCTTTGCCGTATTTGTCTATTATTCCCTGTAGAGGAGAAATTTCCTGTTGAGGTTTAAGCTCCGATGAACCGCCACCTTGGGTCAGTTTTCTCACTGCATTTTCTCCAATTACTGCAATTTTCGCATAACGACCTTTTTCGATTGGGAAAAATTTATTTTCGTTTTTGAGCAAAACAATTCCTTCTTCTGCTACTTTCAGTGCAATTGCTTTGTGTTCTGGTGTCAGCTTTTTTCCAAATGGACGGTTTCGGTCCATATTGGTTCGAAAATTCAGAAGTAGTATTCTTCTCACTTTCTGGTCGAGCAACGATTCTGAAAGTTCACCACTTTTAATTTTTTTGAGAAAGGGTTGTGCCAGGTAATAATTGTCGTAAGCTGAGCTTATGCCCCAGGTCAATCCATTTGTCCATGAACCCATTTCAATATCAAGTCCAAATCGGGCTGCTTCATCAGTATTGTGTGCAGAACCCCAATCTGTAAGCAACACACCATCAAATTTCCAGTCACCTTTCAAAACTTTATTCACAAGCAATTCATTGTGAGAGCAATACTGCCCCCTGAATTTATTGTATGAACCCATTATAGCCCAGACCTTTCCTTCAAGAACACCGGCTTTGAAAGCGGGTAGATAAATTTCGTATAAAGCTCTGTCGCTTGCCTTAACATTAATTACGTCACGCAATTTTTCCTGATTGTTCAAAGCAAAATGCTTCATACAGGCAGCTACTCCGTTTTTTTGAACACCCAGAATATAAGGAACAACCATCTTTGAAGTCAGGAATGGGTCTTCTCCTAAATATTCAAAATTGCGTCCGTTCAACGGTGTGCGATAAATGTTTACACCGGGGCCGAGAATTATATCTTTATTGCGGAAACGGGCTTCTTCACCAATTGCATTCCCGTATTGGTAAGAAAGGGCCGGATTGAACGTGGCAGCCAGACAACTCAATGCGGGATAGACAGTACATGAATCATTTGTCCATTCAGCATGTGACCAACTATCCCACATGAATTCCATTCGAACTCCATGCGGACCATCACTCATCCAAATTTCCGGAATACCTAATCTTGGACAACCAGGTGTACTGAATTTAGACTGGGCATGGCATATAGCAATCTTTTCTTCGAGCGTCATTCGTAAAAGTGCATCTTCAATTCGCTCATTTACCGGCTTGGACTCATCAATATATACAGGGATTTGTCCGTCAATATACATTGGAAGAAATAAAAACGCAATACTGATTATTGATATATACCTTAAATTTTTCAATACCTTATTCATGATTTATTTTTAATAGAACCTTTTAAAAATTTTAATTTATAGTGTTTATATTCTGTATATAACCTAAAATATAAATCTATATCGCAAATTACTAAAGCTTTACAACAATGATATTTTTTCGAAACCAATCACTTTCAACCTGTGATTTTTCAGTTACAATACAGATTTTGTATTTCCTACCTGGTCGTTTCAAGTTACCTTTTTTACGACTAATAAGTACTTTGACTTCCGACCCTGTTTTTATCGCTTCAAAACTAGAAATAAGATATTCTCCTTTCTTATACTGAAATCCATCACCTGCATCTTCATACAGATTTCCTTTTGCCCGACCTTTTGTATTAAGCGAAACTAATAGAGTTAATGAGTCAAGATTATATTGTGCGGTGGTTTCAATAATTTTTCCCAATGGAATAATGGCACCTCCTTTAACTTTTACATCTGCTTGGTACTTGTTTAACGTGCTGTTTTCTCCAGAAATAGAGACTGTTCTCCATATTCCTTTTGGAATAGCTGGATTTACAGCCCATTTCGGTATTATCAAAATATCATTACCTATTAAAAAAACCTGTTCTTCTTTTCGTAAACAAGTATCTTTAGCATCGGCAAAAAATACAGGACGCATAACAGGCAATCCAGTCTCAACTGCTTCGTGAAACAAACTGTAGTAATAGGGTAGTAAGCGATATCTTCTATTAAGAGCTGTACGTGAGACTTCTTCAATTTCGGGACCAAAAGCCCACGGTTCTTTATTGTTAGTTCCTTTACAAGCATGTCCTCGCATAAATGGGAAAAAAGTACCCATTGCAATCCATTGTCCATATAAATCAGCAGATGTGTTACCCATAAAACCACCCAAATCGGGTCCATTAAATGGTTGACCAGATAGACCAAGATTCAAAGACATGGGAATCGATAATTTCATATGTTCCACTGTTCCTTCATTGTCACCTGTCCATGAAGCAGCATATCTATTACTTCCCAAATACCCGGCACGAGTCAGGACAAATGGTCTTTTCTGTGGATTAGCTTTCATAATTCCTTCTCGTGAGGCTTTTGCCATAAGCATACCATAGACATTATGATATCGAAGGTGAACATCCGGCTGTAAACCATTACCACCACGGTGCCAGTTGGTTATGGGCATAGTAGCATCAGGACCATTAAATACTGATGGTTCATTCATATCATTCCATACTCCATCAACTCCTGTTGCCATAAAATCTGTAAACAAATCCCTCCACCATGTACGAGTTTCGGGTCGGGTAAAGTCAGGAAAAACACATGGTCCAGGCCATACGCTGCCTTGGTATTCTTTGTGTTCAGCAGTTTGAACCCAATTATTTCCTTCGCTTCCACTGTCATAAACGTAATCTCCTTTCGTAGCAGATACTCCCGGATCAATCATCCAAACTGAATGAAAGCCATTTAGATGAAGATAGTTATTTAGCTTGGTTGGATTTGGAATTCCTTGTTTGTCAAATGAAAATATTTTATATTTATCCATATAGTCGATATCCATCCAAATTACATCACAAGGTAATTTCTTCAATCGAAATGTATCAGCAATATTTTTAATGCGTGTTTCAGGGAAATAGGACCATCTACATTGCTGATAACCCAACGACCATAGAGGAGGCATTTCCATTCTCCCAACCAAATTAGACAATTCTTCCACAACTTCCTGTGGTGTATTCCCTTGAATCACAACCACACGAAATGCCGGACCATCTGAAATAAAACGGATACTATCCGATAAGTCAATCTCTTGCTTCCATGTATTATCGGCTATAATGCCAAAAGATGAACCATCTTTATTAACGCCCAATACCCATGGATGACTTTGATAAAGTCGTTTTCCGCTGTCTTTCTTGTAACTGGGAGTGTCAGTATTCCAAAGCGTTACATTTTTGCCATTTCGAACCAAGGAACCTGTATTTTCACCTGTTCCGTATAAATTTGTCCCTTTTTCTATAACCAAAGTGGCAATTGTTTTACCTGCTTTAGTATAAAAATGTGGTTTCATTCTCCAATTTTTTGGAATACTCCCAATTGGTTTCGGCTCATTGAGCAATGCAAATGAAGGTTGATTCTTTATAATATCATAATGTGAAGGATAAAAAATGGATATATTTTTCTTTATCAGTTGGTCTGTTTGAGCTGTAATATATTGATTAATTGACAGTATTGTGAGTATGAATATAACAATTTTTTTCATTAGACTCTATTTTGATTGAAATTATGTATCGTAGGCATTCAATGTAACATATAAAATTATAAAGTACACATGCAATTCCTATTAAAAATTTGTTATACAAAGCTTGTGGCTTTTAAAAAAAGTTTTCTTCAGATTACGAAATTTATGAAATGCCCAAATAGAATAAACTACAAAAGGTTGAATTTAATAATGAAGCTACTAACTTAGATGCTAATCTTTTTACAAGTAAGAATACGCGGATTTTTTGAAAAAGCCTCAAAATCTTCACTTGCCGGATGTCCGGGAATGGGAATGAAATAATGATTTTCATCATCCCAGGCATTTTCACCAAACATGATATAGGATATTTTATACTGTGAAACAATCGGATAGAGATAGTTTGAGAAGTAATCAGGTAATTTAATACCTTCCATACCTGTATTTGTCAAAGTTGCTATTTTATTGTTGCTTTCGGCAAACCGGGTAATAATAGCCAGATTTTTATTTAATGTTTTCACATAGATTTTACCTGTTGGATCAACATCCTGTATTAGATTAAGGCTCACACCAACTAAGTCGACATATTTATTTCCCGGATAACTATCAGTAAAAGTATTTACTGAAGTATCAGCTTGTATTGAATACAAATAAAGGACATGATGGATATTTTTAGTATTTCGAAGATAATTAATAGTGAAAGCCCATAATTCTTTGTACTCTTTTAATGAACATTGATCATTACTCCACCAATACTTTCCGGAAATATTATAATCATCAAACGGTTGAAAAACTACAGGAATATAGTTTCCACTGTTGTCTTTCAGACTAATGAAAAAATTGGCTATTTTATCAAGATAAACAACATATTTATCGCGTACCGTTTTATTTTGAAGAATCATACTGACAAAACGTCTGTCAACCTGGCTACCTGAATTGTTTAATGCCGGGTTATGTGAAGTCCACGTCAAAATAGAAATACCCTTTATTTTATTCACAAGTTTAATGTAGCTCTTTAATTTCAGGAACGATATTGAATCCGGATTATACGAGCCATCTGTTTCTACATTTCCAATATTCCAACCAAATACAGCCGGATAATCACCGCAAACAGATTTTACATCTGATCTGCCCGGCTCTCCAAACCATTTATTTCCATAAGCTAAGTCATCCTGATGACCTAACATAATCCCTTTTTCCATCCTTGTATTCAACGTTGAAAATAATTCAACAGTCTCATTTGTTGCTTTTTTATCTGATGGCAAAAACGAATTATCATTCTCCTTTTTTGAAGGTGTACATGCCAGTAAACCAAACAAACAAATAAAAAGAAAACTATAAATAGATGAAGGTTTCATATGGATGTATTTAACGTGCATTATTACAATTATTGAAGTTTGCCTGACTGCAAAACATCAATATTTACGTTGTTAGATTTTTAGAAATATAGGATACAGATAAAATCAGCCGCATTATTTGATCAATAAAACGGCTGATATATTGCCTGTTTTATTGTAAATTATAATCAGAACCTACCCAACCCGGGTTCTGGATTAATACTCCGTTTGAAAGATCAATCTCTGTTTGGGGAACAGGTAGAAATCCACCTGTTTCAGGACGGAAAACAATGGATTTCTTAGAAGGTAATTTACGGTTGAAAATTGGTATATCAGTCTGATTCGTTGTAATCAGGCTTTCATCTTTCCAACGTAACAAATCATAATACCTCACTCCTTCAAAAGCCAACTCGAAACGGCGTTCTTTCTTAATATTCTCCAGTGTTGCCGGTACAGAAGCTAGTGCTACCCGTGATCTTACATTGTCTAAATAACCCTGGGCATTTGGAGCTCCCAATTCAGCTGCCATCAGCAATACATCGGAGAAACGGATGATAATAAGATCTTCAATATTATCCCGCATATAGTCGGTTCCTGTCATTGGGTACAATTGGTAACTGAAATTTTGTACGGAGGTTTTGGTACTGTCTTTCCATACATTTATCGGAATGTATTTTTTATTCCAGTACATTGTTTCATCCAACAAATTGTCTCCTCCTTTAATATACGATTTTATCTCCGTGTTATCAGCAGCATTCAGAATTGAAGCTTTTTTCCGAATATCGCTGTTATCCCATTCTTGCCAGATTTTAGGATTCACTGTTCCCATTCCCCAACCCACTCCAAACGGATAGGTATTTTTGTTGCCAAGAGGTTGACCTCTGAGGCCAAAGTAAAGACAATACTGATTACTTTTCTGTTGAGGAGAAGCCCAGTCGTTTGCTAAAGCTGAGTATTTAATTGCAAATACCGTTTCTTTACTTCCATCACCAACCCAACTCAGTCCATTATCAGTATTGTATTTATAATCCTTAACATAAGTGTATGCCCAAATATTTCTAAAATCAGGGATTAAACCATGTCCACTATTCTCAATACAATCAGTTAACCAACCTACAACCTGTTGTTTTGTAATTTCACTTCCATCAGTTAACGGCAATGTCTGTGTTTGATAATATCCGGTATAAAACAAGAAAACACGTGCCATAAGTGCCTCGGCTGCCCATTTTGTGATACGGCCCTGATCTGTTTTCTGATTTATATCCTGGTATTTAACTGCTGGCAACATTTCAATTGATGCTTTTAAATCGGATGCAATAACTGCATAAGTTTTAGAAGCCGGGCTTTTAGGAAGATTAACAGGATCGGGTGTGATAACCAACGGAATTTCACCAAACATTCTTGAAAGGTCAAAATAGAAATAGGCTCTCAGAAAACGTACCTGACCTTCAATTTTATTTCTTGTTGTGATACTGTCCCATTTAATAATATCTAATTTTGAAAGAAGAAAATTACTACGGAAAACACCAAAATAATAGGCTCTCCATGAATTATCGAACATATCATCGCTCGATTTTTTAAACTGGTCAATAGCTTTACACGACCGGTCATCAGGGCCACCACCACCAAAACGATCGTCTGACATTAATTCCGAAGTCATAAAACTACTACTTAGTGGGTCAGGACGACCAAGTATGGAATAAACTCCGGTCAAAAGTTCTGAGGCATCAGAAGTTGTTCGGGGATAATTGCTGGTATCTTTCTTTATCAAATTAGTTGTATCAAGAAAATCTTCACAACTCACCAGCAAACAGGATATTAGGAATAAATAAAGTATCTTTTTCATTTGCGTAAAATTTATTTTTTGTATTAGAATTAACATTGAAAGTTATCGATTGATAATCAACAAGTTTTATTTTTAAAATTAGAATTTTATATTGCAACCAACCATAAATGTTCTTGCACTCGGATAATATCCTAAATCGATACCCGAAGCCCATGATTGACCTGCATTATAGCCAATTTCAGGATCCATACCGGAGTATTTGGTAAAAGTGAAAGCATTCTGAACTGTTCCGTAAAATCTCAGTTGTGAAACAGGGAGTGATTTGAAGGTCTTTTTTAAATCATATCCCAGTGTGATATTCGTTATTCTGA
>Ga0302215_10003351_pt1 | contig 10790 bp, 5 predicted proteins | sample II_Fen_N3_1_FD_194580 | JGI IMG/M metagenome (GOLD analysis project Ga0302215, IMG submission 194580) | Peat permafrost microbial communities from Stordalen Mire near Abisko, Sweden - II_Fen_N3_1 | ecosystem: Environmental > Terrestrial > Soil > Wetlands > Permafrost | place: Sweden: Abisko... | reverse complement strand
TTGTTCGTTCATTTAAAGATGTTCCATTAATGCTCACGGCTGCAGTAACAGATGATCAAACATATGCAATACCCAAGACATCAGGAACCGTAATTCTGGACTCGTTGGTCAGTGATTTAAAAATTGCTATAGCAAATGCACCAATAGCATATAGTTCTACTAGTCAGAATAAAACCCATATAACCACGTGGACTGCAAAAACATTGTTAGCTGACATTTATTTATGGCAAGAAAATTACGAAGCATGTAATAAACTGTGTGATGAGGTAATTGGTTCAGGTAGATTTAGTTTGATAAAAGTAAGAAAATCATACTATCAGGTAACCGATGGTGGAGTTGTAGACACAGTAAGTGTAGCGAATGACGCAGATGCAGAATCATTTTTCAATAATTCATACGTAATCGGCAATAGTGTAGAATCTATATTTGAGATTCCATTTACAAGTATCAAAAACAATCCTTTCTATTCCATTTTAAGCCCATCTTCTTGTAAACTTAAACCAAAATCGGATATCGTCGAAGGATTAGTATTCCCCGATCCATTATACGCTTCGGCTCAGGATGCAACAGATATTCGTAGCTCAGGTTGCTCATATAGACTTGGATACATCTGGAAATATGTTGGAGATGGCAGATCGGGAAGCCCAAGGTTTAATTCAAACTACACTACTCCATGGTTAGTATACAAATACAGTGATATATTATTAATGAAGGCCGAGGCCCTAAATCAACTAGGATTAAAAGCTGATGGTGACGTTGCTCAAGGTTATTATACTAAATCCGTAGCGTCAATGAAGATAGTTAGAAACGCACGTAATGCGGTGGAAACCTCTGATTACAATTTTCAAGTACCTATAAGCGGTACTTCATTGGAGACAGCTATTTTAGATGAACGTTCACGCGAATTTGCATATGAAGGTAAACGCTGGTACGATGTGCTTCGATATGCAAAAAGGGATAATTACGGAGGCGACAACATTCAATATCTGAATAATTTAGCAATAAGGAGTGCTGCCCCTGAAAAACAACAAAGCTTAATCGCAAAATACAAGGATCCAAAACACAATAGTCATTACTGGCCTATCTATGTTTCTGAAATTGAAGCCAACAAAGAACTTAAACAAAATGAATTCTATGCACAATAAATCTTATTTAGCCATGAAAACGATAAAAACAAATTTTCCGAGCTTCATAAAGCTATTCGCATTTTTGAGCATCACAGTATTCCTTTTCAACTCATGTATCACAGATTATATGGTTGGAAAAACATTCAAAGTTTCTGATGAAAGAATGGTGGACGAATGGATACTACAAAAGGACACAGACATGACATTATTTCTTAAAGTTGCAGACAAAGCTGGATTTAGAGGAATGTTACACGCTTATGGAACTAACACTTGCTTTATACCTACCAACAAAGCTATAAAGACTTACTGCAAACACTTGGGGATAGATTCACTTCAAACCTTGCCGATTGAGGATTTGGAAAAGTTCATGAAGTTCCATATTGTGCGTGATACCATTGAATCTTCACAATTCATCGATGGCAGACTTGCTACAGCTACAATGCTAGGAAAATATTTAACTACAAAACCGATTGAAGGAACTGCAAACATGCTAGTTAACAGACAAGCCAATATCGTCCAAAAAGACATAAGAGTTGGAAATGGAATTATTCATAAAATTGACAGTGTATTAACTCCAAATCCTAAAACGGTGAAGGAAATGATTGAAGAATTACCTTCAAACTATTCACTATTCAAGTCGATAATGAAAGACAGCGGTATTGCCGATACCCTTGGGATCAATGCAGATGGGAATACTTTGTACACAGTTTTATTGCAAAGCGATGAGTCTTTTAAGACTCAGGGAATTACCGATCTTCCATCTTTGATAGCTAAAATGAAAGTTGCACAACCAGATTATGCAACCAATCCGACTAAATTAGAGGAAATTTTTGCGAGATTCCATTGTATTAAACGCCTTGCTTATGTTGCCGACCTTTCTGTATCAAGTGCTGAATTAACTCTGGCTACAAATCAGGTACTCACATTAAAAACGAACTTAGACTCCTTGATATTGAACGAATATCAGTCATTAACTAAATTTGAACAAGGAGTTCCAGTCAACAAAAAATCGGAATGGACAGATAGAAGTTGTAGTAATGGAGTTTTAATTGACTTAGCAGGTTATATACAACCTATAAAAAGAGGGGCTGAAGCAGTTTATTGGGAAATAACAGACCAACCTGAAATAAAGAAAATGAAAGAATACAGAAAGGTAGGGTCAGTAGTAACTTTTAACGCTGGTGATTTATCTGAAATTACATGGGGCGGAAAGGGAACACCTACAATTACCTACCGCGTCGAAGCTTTCGCACTGAAAGCTCAGTATTCACATTATGATTATTTCGGAATGGGCATGCGTCCTAGTTTATTACAATGGTTGGAAATGAAAACTCCGGTTTTAGCTGCCGGTACATATTATGTTTGGGTTTGCTTTCGCCGTAATAACACCACTTATATTAAAACTACATTTAAAGAAGTTGGTCAGGATGATCAAATTCTTCCAAATGTAATTAACCTTGGTGAATATCTTGACACAGGCAAATCTGCAGAAACAAATTTATCGAACGGTAGTAAAAGATATAATGCAAAACAATTAATCAGCACTTGTTGTAGCCGAAACTGCGGCGCTATTAAAGTTGACTATACAGGTCGTCACACATTACGGTTTGATGCAATAAATGCGGTTAGTAATTCAGATGTAAGTATTGACATGATTCAATTTATACCTGTAGATCAAGATCAGCTTTGGCCTAGATTTGATGTTGAAGGTAAAGCTATTTATCAAACTACACCTTGTGCTGAGATAGCTCCAAGCAGTCAAACATGTAACTAAAATACTTGAAAAAAAACACTCAAATCCTCATTAATATGAAACCGAGAAATATATATAAGTTTATTCTAACCACCCCATTATTAGCATTTATTTTGCTAATAAATGGGTGTTACGATAACGCATGGGATAACCATACTGCAAATAACCAGCTTAACGGAAGCAGCTTAACGGAAGCCATAAGCTCAAAAGCAGAATTATCAACATTCAATTCTGTACTAAAAAAGACAGGGTATGATAATGTTCTAAAATCCGATAACAGTTTTACAGTATTTGCTCCTACCAATACTGCTTGGGCAGGCGTTGATACAAGCGATGTTGAAAAACTTAAAGATGTAGTTAGTAATCTTATTATTTACAAAAGCTACTTCACCGACAATAAAGAGCTATACAAAACAATCAAAACAGTTAAAGACAAAAACATATACTATGATGCCAGCTCTCAAACATTCAATGGGGCAAAAATTGTCACTGCTGATATCAGCACTAAAAATGGTGCGCTTCATGTTACCGATAAGATTGCTGAGCTAAAGAGTAATATTTGGGAATTTATAGCTTCAAAAACTGACAATTCTCAATGTACGTATATCAAAAGTCTCAGTAAACCAATACTTGATAAAAACAAAAGCATTCAAATTGGAGTAACTGAAAATGGACCAATATACGATACTGTATGGGTAGATAACAATAATTTCTTGAATAAATACCCACTGAATAACGAAGACTCTTTATACACTTATGTAATAGTCGAAAATACAGGTTTTAATATGCTGTCTGGCAAATACAAGAAATATTTCCAAATGAGCACACCAGCTGCAACTGATTCATTGACTAATTTCAATGTATGTCAGGATTTCGTATTTAGAGGTATCGTAGATATTACAACAGCGGATACGCTCATTAATGTAGACGGGGTAAAGGTACCTATCAAAGGGAGCGTAATTAAAGAAACTTACAATTCGTCAAACGGAAGAGTGTATGTTATTGATCAGAGTAACATTAAACTAAAAGAAAAAATCAAACCTATCAAAATTGAAGGAGAGGCATATTACGGGTCATCAAATAATAATTATGTCTATACCCGTAACAAAGTACTAGCAAGCGGGAAAAAAGATATAGCGCTTGCTTGTGGTGAAACACAATCAACAACACTATTAAGAATAACAACTAATAAAGTAGATAGCGCCGTTTCAAAATCTTTTTATATAAATTCTAATCTGGTTGCTAATGCAGAAAATTTTGCGATTGCTTACACTGCAAAAGTAAATTCTACTGATTATGATATCTATTATGTTACTAACGATGACATAGCCGACCACTACAATAGTGCAAATCTTGATTACCAAAATTTGAAATTAAGACAAAAACTATTCATTTCGATGCCTGGCGCTCCCGTATTAACCTATGGCACTGCTAACAATGCAAGAGGCGTAGCTAACAACTACCTTGATAATCCTATTACTAAGACTTACAAATGTTTTGTAGGAGAATCGAAAGCAGGTGAGTACAAACTAACAAAATTGACTCAGTGGAATTGTACAGAAAGTTCAACTTCACCACAAATAGTAACCACGCCAGTGGTTCCGACTGCTGATGTTATGACTGTTCCGACATCTGGAAGGTTAAATATGTGGTTGTGTAATACTGCCAGAACAAATGCGGCAAGTAAACAAGGATTATTATTTCTTGATTACATTTTGTTAGTACCAAGAATTACCGAATAATACAATTAAATCTAAAAAAAATATGAAACAACTTAAATATATACTACTGATTGTATTATTTATTACCGGTTTTACAAATAATATAATTGCACAAAAAGGTGTTACTGCTACCGAGATTTCGGGTACAGTTTATGAATCCTCTACAAAGAAACCTTTAGCTGGGGCAAAAGTTTCCATACCAGGAGTAACATCGGCTATTACAGGCGAAGACGGAAAATTTAAGCTTCTCAAATCAATCAAAGGAGCTTATCTTGTAATTGACGCACCTGGCTTTGCAAGTAAAACCATAACTGCAATCAACAACACAAAAGAAGTAGCTGTCTTTTTATATGAAGAATCATTTAAAGGAAATAACGAGGAAGCCGCAATGCCATTTGGTACAATCAATTCTTTATCCTCAACAGCTGCGATGGCTGCTCACCAAAATAAAGAAGATTACAAACTTTGCGCTCCTACTATTGAGACTGTGCTACAAGGCAACTTCAGTGGTTTAAATACCGTTTCACGTACTGGTGCGCCTGGAGCAGGAGCCAATATGTTCATACACGGATTTAGCTCACTAAATGCAACTTGTCAACCGCTGATTATTGTGGATGGCGTTCAGTACGAAAATCAAACTACCTATTCCTTAATAGGTGGTAATAATATATCGGCTCTGTCAGACATTGATGTCAAAGACATTGACAATATAAGCGTTTTAAAAAATGGAGCTTCAATATATGGTTCTAAAGCTGCAAATGGAGTTATAATAATTAATACTATTCAGGCAAAAGACCCTTCAACTCGTATTAATTTCTTTGCATACACAGGTGTAAATCTAGAGCCTACCAATAAATACAAGATGATGGATGCCTCGGATTATAAAAGTTATCTTACTGATATGCTATCGAGTGGAGGTTTAACTTCAAGTCAAATCCAATCGTTATCTTTCATTAACACCACAAAACCTGTAGTTGAAAACTGGGGTATATCAGGGAATAAGGATTATTATAGATACAATCAATCTACCAACTGGCAGGACGAAGTGTTCAACAACTCTCTTAATCAAAATTACCACCTAAATGTCACAGGTGGAAATGATGCTGCTTTATATGCTATATCATTTGGTTATTTGGGTCAGGGAGGATTAGTGGACAAAACCAACTTTTCAAAATACACAACTCGCGTTAATGCTAAAATAAAAATGACTGAATGGTTCAAGCTTAATACGAATATGAGTTTTATATATTCTGACAGAAACTTGGCTTACGAAGGCTTAGATAAAAATTTCAGTCCAGTATATGCGGCTCTAGTTAAAGCACCTTTCACAGCTCCCAACATTTATAATGTAGCTGGAGAAAAAACACCAAATCTAGAAAGCGTTGACCCATTAGGTGTCTCAAATCCAACTGCAATAATCAACAATAGCACAGCTAAGAACCAACGCTCACGTTTTACCGGGAATTTGAATGCGCTACTAAATATCAATAAATTTTTAGATGCTAGCGTACTTATCGGGATTACTTCTGATAAAACTTCTGAAAAAATATTCTTACCAATGGCTGGGGTTAGTCACGCTGCATTACCTAATGCAACAGTAACTAACGAATCACAACAATTAAGAAATTCATTTAGTCAGATTAATGCAGATGCACATCTTACCTATGCACGTACATTCAACTATGCTCATAAAATAAATGCAAACCTTGGAACACATTTTCAATCAAGTTCATCAGAACTTGATTGGGGAAAAGCATACAATTCGTCAAGTGATGAAATGAAAACTCTGGGTGATGGTGACGCATCTTTAGCACAAACCGGAGGTTCATTAGGTGATTGGAAATCACTTTCTACCTATCTAAATGCTGACTATAGTTACCTAAATCGTTACTTCCTGTCTGTTAATGCAGCATTAGACGGATCTTCTAGATTTGGTAAAGATGCAGCAGGATTTAAAATGCTCAATGGTAAATTCGGTTTATTTCCATCGATAGATGCTGGATGGTTGATAAGCTCTGAAGGATTTATGAAAGATCAACATTTCTTTGATGTGTTGAAATTGAGATCTGGATTCTCTATCACCGGAAACGATGATATAGGAAACTATTCGGCAAAAAATTATTATACATCGGAAGGTCTTTTAGGAATATATGGTTTGGTAAGAGGCAATGTTTCAAATTCACAATTACAATGGGAGACTAACAAGAAAGGATTTATTGGCATTGACATTTCTCTTTTGAAAGAAAGATTGAATATCAGTACCGACTTATATCTAAGTAGGACAGAAAATCTTTATAATCAAAAAACCGTAGCAACCTCAACCGGTATTGGATACGCCAGTTATAACGATGGTACGTTGGAAAACAAAGGTATTGATTTAACTGTAAATGCACGTATTATTGATAAACCCAACTTTAAATGGGATATTACTACAAACATATCAACCTACAAAAACAAATTATTAGCAATGTCGAATGACGAGACTTTCACTACTATTTCGGGTGGTACAGTTCGTACAAAAGTAGGATCGCCAATTGCACAATTCTATGGATATAAAGCTGACGGTGTTTACAGCACAGCCGCAGAAGCTACAAGTGCTAACTTGAAAATGCAAAATGCCGACGGTTCATTAGTTGCTTTCGGAGCTGGAGATGTGAAATTTGTAGACCAAAGTATAAATGGTGTAAAGGATGGTATTATCAATGAAAAAGACATGGTTGTAATTGGGGATCCTAATCCGGATTTTATTGGGTCCATTAATAACAAATTCCAATGGAGACAATTCTCATTAACAACATTATTCACTTATTCATTAGGGAACGATGTGTATAATGCAGAGAGAGCAAGTTTAGAATCAATGTCAAATCTCGACAATCAAACAGTATATGCAGTAAACCGTTGGAAGACAGATGGACAGATTACAAATACTCCTAAAGCAACTTACGGAGACCCAATGGGTAATTCACGCTTTTCAAGCCGTTGGATTGAAGATGGATCGTATATCCGCTTAAAAAGCTTAACTTTAGGATACGACCTCAAGGTAAAATCGGAAGTATTTAAAAGCGTACAGTTTTATGTCACAGGTAATAATTTGATCACATTCACAAAATATCTTGGTTACGATCCTGAATTTAGTACCGGATCAAGTCCGCTAAGCTATGGTATTGATAGTGGAGTAACTCCACAATCTCGTTCAATTTTATTCGGAGTTAAAATCGGATTATAATAACTGATCAATAACAAAAAACAATATGAAAATTTCAAAAAAAATAACTATAGTCATTATATCACTAGTGCTTATAAGTTTCTCAGCCTGTAATGATATACTTGATACTACTGTAAAAGAGGCTGTTGAAAGTTCAAATAACTTTAACAACACTTATGATGCTGACAATGCCATTTGGGGACTGTACGGCAAAGTTTCGAATCTGGCCGAAAACGTGGTTGTCCTCAATGAACTCCGTGCCGATTTAATTGATGTAGCACCAAATGCAACTGTTGATCAAATCAAAATCAATAACCACACTGAAGATGCTAGCAATAAATATTGTGATCCTTCTCTGTTTTATGAAGTAATTCTGAATGCAAACGACATTATGTATAACTTCAACAAAATGTTGAAAGATAAAAAAATATCGGAAGCTGAATACGGACCTAGATATTCTGATGTAATGGCAGTTCGCTGTTGGGCATATTTACAATTAGGGATACAATTTAAAGAGATACCCTACGTAACAGATCCGTTGGAAAGTGTGGCCGCTTTAAACGACTCGACGAATTTTCCAAAGGTAACTATTGACCAACTAATTCCACAACTAATTAGCGATATGGAAAGTGTACCTTCACTAGCGATTAACACACTATCTGCTTATTATGGCAAAACAATTACTACTAATGGGAAACCCTTTTACTTAAATATGCAATTCATCAACAAGCACATAATATTGGGAGATCTCTATTTATGGAACGACCAATATGTAGCCTCTGCAACGCAATACAAAGCATATATGGATGAAGCAGATGCAACGGCATCAAAAACTCAAATGAAAAACAAAGTAAGTACATGGGTCTGGGTTAATGGTACAAATGAACCACGCTTTCAGATTTGTTACCAACGTTACAAAGATCAAGATATTTCATCGTATCGTAATATGTGGAAAGAAATCTTTTCTCGGTCATCTGCAGATGCAGGTACATCAAGTAATATTGGATTACAAGATGAAATGATATGGATGATTAGCTATTCAGGAGCAACAGGTTCAGTGAGTCCATTTATTAAATTATTTGCAAATTCCGGACAGGGTGAGTATCAACTTAAACCATCAGCTTATGCAATTGACAGCTTGTGGGAAACACAAGTTCAACAATCTAATGGCTTTGTTTTTGATGGTAGAGGGCGTGAATCATCTTTCGACAATATCAATGGAAGTCCTGTGGTCTTAAAATATCTATATGATTATTATGACATTAATAGTACAGATGATAACAGCACGAAACATTTAAACTATCTCAGTATAACGAATCAATATACTAAAGCTGGCAAATGGTTCTTATATCGTGCAGCATTATTGCACCTACGTTATGCCGAAGCTGCTAACAGAGCCGGATATCCAAGACTTGCATACGCTTTGTTGAATAATGGTATTAAAGGAAATTTTGATTGGAAAAAAGCAAATGGTGACTACCGAAGCGACAAAGAAGGGGTTCAATACAGTAGTTTTGCACCTACTAATGATACTGACCCTGCAAGACCATATCCTGCACCATTCTACCTGGATGCTCGTCAAAATGACGCGCCATACACCTATTTACGTTCTCCTTGGAGAGACAATGGTGGTGTTCGTGGACGTGCATTCCTGAACAATATCACTACTCCGGCCTATGTACATGATGGCATTGGCGACGATCACAATGATTCAATTCAGTGGATTGAACAATCGTTGATTAAAGAAGCTGCCTTAGAATGTGGATTCGAAGGTCAACGTTGGGGTGATTTACTTCGTGTGGCTCGTAGAAATAGCAAAGAGGGTAAAGGAGCTGTTGCAACAATCATGAACAATGCTATTGCGCACAAGTTTAACGCAGCAAAAAAAGCCGCACCAAGCTTAAACGAGAGCAATTTATTCCTACCGATGAAGAAGTAGGAATTGATTTGGTTTAAAACTATCAAAGCTACATAACGACTTGTAATCAATAAGTTACACTTTCCAAGTTCCCTCTCCTAGTGAGAGAGAGCTTGAGAGAGATTCGAACAGAAACCAATATGTATCAGTCATATAAAACATCATCCAGTATTAATCAAGCGGAAGCCGAAAAGCTTAATGAGTAGGCACTTAATCTTTTTATACTATCACTTATGAAAAAAATATTTTTTTTAGTAGTAGCATTTTTTGCACTTACCACTTCTGCAAATGCATCTATCGATCCATATGTAGACGTACAGTTTTCAATTTTGCAACCCTATTATCTTTCTTTTACAGGTACATTTTTTGCTCCTAAAGAAAGTTTAGGTGATTCTAATTCTGCCTCAATCGACGTTCTTGCATATTATAGTAGAGATTCTGGAGTCTGTTTGCAGCAAAACATATTCTGTATGACAAATTTTAATAATTCAGATGATTGGTCTACCGACATTAATACTGGTTTTGATCTTGAACCATTCATTAATGCTGGATGTAGTGACTTTACCATTATTTTCGATGGCGTTTTCAATGGAGGATTAGCTACAAATGTTAGAGAATTAAATGTTCATGTAGATGAGAATAAGAACATAACTTATAATTGGAATTTCGGCTGTTAGTTAGGCTAATCTATTCTACAGGTTGAATCTTCCCTATATAAAAAACAGAAAAACGCTTACCATATAAATTCAGCACCCCCATTTAAAAATTATTTTGATTTTTAAATGGGGGCTTTTTAAATAATGAATATGGAAATTGGCAAACAGAAATATTTGAATAAAAAAAACGACACAATGAACTGTTTTTGTTCTATGTGCCGTCGTCAAGGTTATTACCTTTTATTTCTTCTTTAAAGCTGATTTCGCAAGTTTATCAGCTGCTTTTTTCTCTCTTGCTAATTTCAACGCATGCTTACGTTCTTCCATTACTTTTTTTGCGTATTCGATATAAGGTACTATGTAACGTAACTTTTTTGTCTCGAGCAAATCATTCATCGTTATCATGATTC
>Ga0302215_10003349_pt1 | contig 10792 bp, 5 predicted proteins | sample II_Fen_N3_1_FD_194580 | JGI IMG/M metagenome (GOLD analysis project Ga0302215, IMG submission 194580) | Peat permafrost microbial communities from Stordalen Mire near Abisko, Sweden - II_Fen_N3_1 | ecosystem: Environmental > Terrestrial > Soil > Wetlands > Permafrost | place: Sweden: Abisko... | reverse complement strand
TTCGTGATTTCAGAAGCTTTAATGGTAAATGAATTGGATTGGCCGGTGGTGAAACCTAATGGGATTTCGGTATTCGGTGTAACACTATTCATTCCATTAATGACCAGTTTGTTGCTTCCAACAGCCGTATAGATTTCAGGAATAGCCGGATCGTTATTCGACATTTTCCGTGAATCATATTTATCGAATCCATTCGAAGCATTCGTGTTGAAATACAGAACAGTTTCATCGTTGTTTATTCCGTTCGACACTTTCAATCGTACTAACTGTAATTCTGCATTTTTTGCAGCAGGTGCTTTTAATGCATTATCAGTTACATCCTGATGGGAACGCATGGTGTTATCGAAGCCCAGGGTTCCGGTTCCACTTGTTACTTGTACCCAAAACGCCTGCATAGGTGGAATGTAGCTTGTAACACTTGCCGGAACACCAATTCCTGCACCATCCACCGTATTATAGGTGTAAAATTTATAAGCGCCTCCACTTTCCTGCGTCCTGTACCACATGGTATTTGACAGGTTGGTTTTGGTTGCTGCATTCCAGTTCACATACGATGGATATGGATTGCCTGCCAGGTTATACCCGGTATAAATACCGGTAGAAGTGGCTCCCAGGCTTGTGTTTGACACAGGTCCGTTATTTAATGTACCTGAAAATGTTACTGTACCTGACGAACCATCAACCGTAGCCACATACCCTTTTATAGGTGAAAGCACATTTGCTGCCGATTCGAGGGACCAGGTTTCTGAGCCTTCCACATAACTATTCACATTGGTGGCATTCGTAATAGCACTACGTTGCGCAGCAGTAACCGGACTGGAAACATACCAGTTGCGACCGTTAATTAGGTATTGCTGAACATTGGCAGTTGTAATGTTTGAAGTTCCATTATCCAGGTAGGTTCCTGTTCCTGTGGCATCGCTTTGGACATTAAAAGTGGCTGTTGTCAACGTTGCATTATTTGTCAGTTTTGCACCAGACTTAATGTTAAGAGTGGTTGTCGACAGATTGTTCGTCAATGAAAGTGCAGAACCGTTATTTACGTTTACAGTCAAAGCACTGAGTGAAGCAAATGTTCCGGAACCCGCATAAGTCTGAATTCCAGATTTTAAAAAATTAAGAGTTACTACATCGGAACTAAGTAAGGATGTCAAGGTTCCACCATTGCTAAAATTACCTGATAAATTAAGTATGCAGGCTGAATGGCCGGCTCCGTTATTAAAATAGAAAGAGCTACCGGTGGATGTGATAAAATCCCCACCGATATTTAGCTGGGTAGTACCGGCACCACTACTCCCATTCGTATATACAGTACTACCAATGCCTGTTCCTTTTGTGATGGTAAAATTACCATCAATTGTTACCGATCTTGTTACTCCAACTGACGTTGATAATATTCTTAAGTTTCCGGTACCGGTCGTCAGAACTACATTGCCGGTAATGTGACGGCCATCACTCCAAAGATTGGTAGTATGGGATGCTATTTGCGACGGACAGTTCCATGTGAAATTGTAAAAGTTCTGATCGGTACCGGTCGCTATGTTAGCAGTTACACCATCTACCAAGCATGTTGAACCGCTATTCCAGGTTGCATTTGGAATTACTCCACCATCCATAGCGTGCTCATACGTTCCATTTACAACCAGACTTCCATCCAGTGTTACTGTCCCAGTAGCCTTCAATGTGGAGATGGCATCAATAATAGTGTTAGGAATGGTTGTGGCAGTGTTTACAGTGACTGTAAACCCATCCTGAATGGAAACTCCTTCTGAAAGATATGTTGGTGCAGTAGTTGCAGCCATCCAGGGTCCGCTTAGTGATGCCGAACTTTGCCAGATAGTATTATTTCCCCAATTGCCAGATGCTATAGGCTTGAAATAATCATCTGGTGATGAACCTATGGCTACTGTAACCGTATAAACCTGTGTCGATAAATCTTCTGCAGTAACGGTATATGGAACTGCAGAGGTGAAGTTTTGTGTGACCCCGGATTGAGGGCTTACAGTTGCATTGGCGGAAACATTAACGGTTGGTGTTAAAGTGCTTAAATTTGTTCCTACCGGCACATAAACTAAAATAGTTTTTGCTCCTTCATTTATAGTTGAACTGATTAGATTCGGAACATTAAATGCTGAAATTACTTTGGCTGTATTCAAGGTGCGAACAGGAGTTGAAGCAGATGACTCATAGGAATTCCCGAAGCCACTGGCAGCAGCTGTTACAGTGTAAGTATATGTAGTATTTGCTGTCAAGCCACTTATAACAACACTGGTTCCGGTAATGCCGCTTAGACGGGCACTCGTTATTTCAGTTCCTCCTTGATATATTTTTATGAAATAACTGGTTGCATCGATCACAGCACTCCAGTTAGCTGTAAATCCCTGATTTGTTGCAGATGAAGCATCGTACACGGTCGGTGAATCCAGTATGGTTATATCGTTTGTAACTACAGATACAATATCGCTTGTAACAGTTCCAAAACCACCTGATACAATACAATAATACCAGGTAGTATTGGCAGAAGCGGTTGAAGGAGTATACGTTGAATTTGTCTGGCCGGATAATAAAGTAGCTCCGGAAGTCGAGTTTGTCGTATTGCTATACCACTGATAAGTCAAGCCGGTACCAACAGCAGCAATCGATAATGCTGTTGCAAAATCATTTCTATTGTAGGTAGCACCTGCGGGTTGAGTCACGATGGCTGTAAATAAGGCACTTAATGTTGCGCCCGTTGAATAATTGAATGCAAAATCCCTGTGAACCAAAGCATACCTGGTGTTAGCACTTGTTGTAATAGTATAGGATATCGCACTGGCAACTATATTATTATCTACAATAGTCCAATCGGCTCCGGAAGCTGTTAATCCTAATGGGTTTTGTCCGATTGCATAGGGTGCCTGATTTTGTAATACCGGTGCAGTTGCATTTAAGTTGGATGTTTTTAATAAAATGGTGGCAGCAATCCCTGTATTGGCATCTGTGCCGTTTGACCAGCCTAATTGTGACGCTGAACAAGTACCAAAAACAGGGGAGGTAGGAGCAGTTAAGTCTATAGCTGTGGCAGTATTTGTATTTGAATACATGACAACATTGTCTACATAGAATTTCGTTGCAACTGTTGTCGTAAATGTTGGATTTATTGATTTTGTAGAGCCTGTGCCTGAATATGAGCCTGAAATTTGAGTCCAGACGCCAGGAGATAAAGTTGTAGAAGTTGTACCAGCTGCGCCAAAGCCGAGTCCGGCAGTACAGGCAACATCGGATTTAACCCAGCAGATTGCATGATATTTTACCCCGGAAGTTAACGTGTAAGTTGGAGATACAAATCTTCCCTGAGTTATCAGGGCTGCACAATCACCATACATGTAGTAGGTTCCTGTCTGTGGAGCATCTGTTTTAACGGCTCTGTTGGAAATAACTCCGCCTGAATTACTCCAGGCAGACTCGCTGCTTTCCCAACCATTGGATACTACTGTCGCAATTTGGGCAAAGGCGCTTCCATTAAACAGGAATAAAAGCAATGTTAACGCCAGTAATCTTGTAAATTGGTTTCTCATAATAAATTAAATTTAAAGTAAGAATTAATAATTTTATGATTTTTTTGTAAATTGTATTGGGTATATTGTTCTGCAAACTAAAATCTTAAGTCTATCCTGAAATTTGGATGGTTTTAATAGTTATAGCAATAATTATGGTATGTATACATTTTAACGCTACAAATATATGTTATCGGATAATACGGCAAGTGCAAAATATGACGGAATGAGTGGATAATTTGATTCTGAGGGAAATTATTGTAAATTAACTGGTTCTCAGATTAATATTATCTGTCTTTTTTGAATTATGGAGTGGTCATATTCCTGTTTGTCAATAGTGAAGATGACCTTCTGAAGGGTTGAAATGTCAGGAATCCCGATTGGTGCCTATTCACACAAAAATGGCTGCCTCAATGATATTGAAACAGCCATTTGTTTTTAAGACGCGCAGGATATAAACGTAATCATATGTACAAATCCCAGCCACAGGTATTCTCTTTTACTTATTTAACAATGGACATGTCCGTCCTTCCGGATATGGATATAAACGTGGATAACGTTTGAGCGAAGCGGTAACTGATGCTATTTATATACTGAAAATTTACAACCCTGGATAAAATAGGTTCAAACTTATACTCATTTGGCTAAAGCCAAAATATGGTGTCGCTTTATTTTCGGTTTATTACTTCGCCCGGTTGTTTCTTGTTTTACAAAACTACATATCATTTGTCTTAATTCCTAATGTTTGCCCTTTATTTAATTTCGGCTCAGTATCAACCGACTCGTTCCAATTGAATGGGTTGGTAAATCAAAAATCTGCAATTTCTTGTTCCACAATATCGGATTTATGATCCTATAAACTATGAATTTAAAACAAAGTTATTCGAGTCCTTTAAACATTCGGATAGTTATTTTGAACTAATTGATGGACGTAATATATTGCAAAATAATTCCAGATTATAAATTGTACGAATTTTTAATTCAGATATTGCTACCATAAAGGTACTTGTTCTATTCTTGTATTAGATTGTAAAATTCTTAATTTTCCAAACCAGGAAAGGTATAAAACACTATCGACATCATTGTTTGTTATCAAAATCAGGTTATACTGTTTTTTATTCTCTTAAGGTAACTATCCTACCTTACATAGAACTGAGATTAACCTCTTGATATAAAAATGACGCCAAAAATTACGAGCATTATCCCAATTAACTTGAAAGCACTTAATGATTCATTTAATAGAAAATATCCCAGAAACAATGTAAATACATATCCTAAACTAACCATGGGATAAGCTTTGCTTAATTGCATCTTTGAAAGTACATATAGCCAAAATACCATGCTCAAGGCATAAAAGGAGAATCCAATAATGAGCGATATATTTGATATAGAGTTTTTCAGAAGCTGAATGAACCCATTGCTCACACGTGTTACATCAGTTATACCTTTTTTGAGCAGGTATTGCGCAATAGATCCTAATAGAATGCTTACAAACGCCAAAATATACTTCATCTTAATTAAATTTTTTAATCCAGCCCTTGTCTGCAAATTCAATTAATTCTTTATCTCCTCTGCTATCACCATAGGCGAAGAGGGTGTAAGAATTCCTATCCGGTTCTTTTTCCAACAATCGAACTACCTTTTCCCTTCCATAACAATTGACTGACAAAAATTTTCCGGTTATCAACCCTGCAGAATCAACTTCAATATTTGTGGCAAGAAGAGATTCAATGCCATTTTTAATACACCACGGGAAAACCCACTCATAAATGCTGGCTGTAATGATATAAACTTTAGTGCCCTGTCCCAGATGCAACAAAATTTCTTCGAAAGCAAGAGGACGTTTTATTATCTCAATTTCATCTGTAAACTTCTCACCCAAGCGGATAAACCTGGAATGCTGCATTCCTTTAAAAAAATGGGTGAACACTAATTGTTTTGCTTTCCAGTTAGGATATAAATTTAATTTATAAGCCAATATAACCGGCGAGTAAAGCAATAAACCCCAATAAAATGCTAGATTTCCTTTCGAAAATTTAATAAACTTCAAAAAGGTATCTTTGGTGGTTACAGTGCCATCAAAATCGAATGCCGCTATTTTTCTTTTCTCCATCTTAAGTATATATGATTATAAAAAAGGTTATTATCCAACCCACAATACAAACATGAAGAAACCTATCTTTTATTAGAACTTTAGTTGGATTGCCGCTTTTCATATCTACAATGGTTATTTGCAGATATCTGACTATACCTGCCAATACAAAAATAGAAGTAACGTATAAGTAGGAAGAGTTCATACGTGCAATAACATCCTCTGACACCGTATACATAATATAACAAACCATGGTTATTGATGCCAGGATGCTAATAGTCTCATTGACAAACTCAAAACTATAGCTATTGATGTTGTGACCAGTAGCTACTCCAGTGCTATTAAAAATGACCATATCATCCCTGCGTTTTGCAAATGATAAGAATAATGTAAGCAGAAATGTCATCAAAACAATCCAGTGAGAAATCCATATATTAGTACATGCGCCTCCTACAAATAAACGTAACACGAAACCAAATGCCACTATGAATACATCTATGATTGGAATATTCTTTAATATTTTCGTATAGAGTATATTTAATACGTAATAGCTTAATATTAATATTAATACATCGTAATTATACTTGCATGAATAGGACAGTATAATTACTACTGATATCATGAGCATGAATATCATTAAAATATAAGCCTGTATCTTCGATATTTGTCCGGAAGCTATCGGGCGATCTTTTTTGGTTGGATGTTTCTTGTCCGATTCAACGTCATTGATATCATTGAAGCAATAAATAGAACTTGCCGCGAAATTATAGGCAATAAATGCTATTGTTGTAGGAATTATGTAATCCAGATCCAGCAAATGTCGGCTGAAAAACAATGGTAGAAAAACAAATAGGTTTTTCAACCATTGATGTGGACGAAGGAGTTTAATTATATTTTTCATATCACAATAGATGTTAATTGATGAATTGCCTATATTATTTAAATTCAAATGCAATTGATTCTTTTTGATTAATTCTATAATCCTTTAATTATTTTGGCAGCTACTAACCGGGATATTTACTTGCTGATTTAATACCATTGTAGAACCTTTAATGAAAAAAAATACTCCTATTATATTACCATTTCAAACTATTAAGAAAACAATAAAAATTATGAATAAAAAACAAGATTGTAATTGTCCCAATGCAAAATTGTAACGTCGTTTTCAGGTATCTGTTTGTCAGTTTTGTAATCAACAGACCTAAAAGAATGGGTATAAAAAAGAACCAATGCGGACTAAAAAGTTGCCCTTCGTTGACTCCATAGCCAGTTGCAAAATGAATCAGTAAGTCTATACTAATAAATACAATAAATATTTTTGAAATAATTTCTTTCCTATTTAGAATTACAGATATAACGACCAAAAAATAAATTAAGGCCAATACAGGTTGATAAAACCCTGTGGAATATTCAGCCATTCTGATTGTCTCTTTTCCATAAATAACGCCTGTTGTAGAATGAAATAGCAATGGCTCTGACAAAAAATTCACCCAGAATAATGTAAACTTATTAATTGTCGTAAGTGTGTACGCAATTAAATCCCCAATAATTGCATCATGCCAACTCAGGTGCATTTTAAAATGTCTGTAAAAAATACCCAGCGAAGTGAATGAAAATACGATTGCAAACAATGGGATAGAAAATAAAAATCGTTTAACCGATTTTAAGAACGTATTCTCTAAAATAAAATCGGAGGCCAGTATTTTTATTGAATTCGTAGATGTTGTACCTACCAACAGAAAGAAGAACAGATTATCCGTATAAATATTCGTTTTCTTTTTCAGGGTTACCAATAAAAATAATAAAGTTAAAAACAAGACCAGTAAAAAAGACTCTGCCTGTACTGAGAGTAGGATCACATACGAAAAAGATCCAAAGAATAAAGCCAACAGGTATGAGCTGAACAAAGAAACATTCAATTGCTTCAGGATTTTAAAGAGTAGTAATAGGCAAAAGGACATTATTACACTCGAAAACAGAATAAATAAATACCAATGAACATCTATGCCTAAAAATCCGATTAATTTACTCAAAGCTAAAACCGGAGTATAAAATAAGCAAAAAAGAGGATGCTTTATTTCCCATTTCAAGACTTTAAAAAGAGATAATCTTGGATTGTCCCCATCAATATAACTATAAGTGTCATACCCCATTAATTCAACCATATTATTATTTCCCACACTCATAAGAAACAATACTGCAATACTTGCAAAATATATGAATGAAAATAAAAAGACTTTTTTTTCTGATTTATCTGTTGGCTTAAGTTCAGAAAAAATTGAAATAAAATTTTGAACCAACTGTTTTAATATTGTAAAAAGCATATTGTCAAATTTTAAATTATGAATACTTTTAATATCTGATACTTTTTGCCAGGCACTACTCTCTGGAAACGTGCAATATTCTATGCAATAAAAAGACGAAAATTGTAGGTTGCCTGTTTGACAATTAAATACCTTCCCGAAACTTTTAATCAACTTATTATTTGAATTTAATTGATTAAAGCCTTGGCTATAGCAGAGTTATAGTAAGTGTGTAATGTTGATTATTCTATAGAGTAGAATGCGGATAGAAACGGATTAAATCACGGAAAGTAATATATTGACTTCTCGAAATAACTTACGTTTGAAACCAATTCCCTTCAGCAGTTCTTTTACATACAGAATGTATCAGCCGGATTAAAAGATACTACCTTAATAGCCCTAAATTAAGTTCTAAACTCTTAATTTTAGAATCCGGATATGCAATTATTCTCAAAATTGCTTTTGTATGATTTATTTGATAAATTCATATAAATCACACATATATTGTTAGTTGAAATATTTCACCTTAAATTGGAACAATTTGATAAACATAATTTGCTTTATAAACATAATTTTTAATCTAATAGTTTTTAATAAATTATATTATCAAAGTTTGATAATTATCAAAATTATATAATTCAAACAAAAAACATATATAATTGTTTATAATAGGCAACAAAAAACATAAATATACACTGCTATTTCGATTAAATTCTATTTTATAACATTTAGAACACGGAATTATACTGAATAAGAAAGCAAATACGTAATCTTTGTTTTTTTATAATCTTATCCTGTTTTCCACTTCAATTTATTGGAATGGATTAGGATAAACAATTCAATTCTAATTTGTAATAATTCAATCTGTTTTTAAATACGCTATATACCGGTTGCTCTATATTCTGGCCTACTTAAATTAATATTCCATATTTAATTGGAACACCCATTTGTAATAGAATCTGGAAATGAAAGGGCTATTTTATTTTTTTCAATAAAATAACAGCTTTGCACCCGGATATTCCGATTAGTAGTGATTTACCTTTACAAAACCTGTAGAGTGGAAATGTCGATTTTTTTCTACCCTTCCAATCTAAATACTCACTTATTCGTGAGTAAAAAATTTCTTGCCTTTCGGATTTCTTTGTTAGCATTTGTTCGTTGATCGGATAGGGTTCGGATAGGGTTCGGATAGGTACACCCCTCTGAACCCTATCCGTACCCTCAACAACCCCTTAACAAATCCGCTTTTTACTGCGGACACACCCTTGATGAATGAATGCGTGGATGGCTGTAATTCATGTTGTTGCAATCATGTGTGCCTATTTGTATTTTTGATGGTTCGCAATCGGGGTTTACAGTCATAAAAAAGGCTGCCTGAAAATCAGACAGCCTTTGTATAAAGTTGTTTTTGATTGAAGAAACGATCTATTCACTCAAAAAGACATACCGGGTAACTACCAGCACAAAAAGCAGGTACATCATCCAATGCACTTTTTTACCTTTTCCGGTCACAACTTTCAGCAGGGTGTAGGCAATGATACCTCCTGCAATCCCGTTGGCAATGCTGTAGGTAAGCGGCATCAGGATAAAGGTAAGGAATGCGGGGAAGCTTTCGGTAAAGTCGCTGAAATCGATATCAAGCACCGATGAAGCCATCAACACCCCGACGATAATCAGCGCTGGAGCAGTGGCAGCACTTGGTATAATACCTGCCAACGGTGCGAGTACCAGTGCCAATAGGAATAATACACCGGTAGTAACGGCAGTTAGTCCGGTACGACCGCCTTCGCCGATACCGGCAGCACTTTCCACATAGGTGGTCACCGTACTTGTTCCCATCAATGCGCCGAACGATACCCCAATGGCATCCACCAACATGGCTTTCCCGATTTTAGGCGAGTTGCCTTCTTTATCGATCAATCCGGCTTTGGTGGCTGTTCCCACCAGCGTCCCGAAGGTATCGAACAATTCGACAAAGGTAAAGGTGAAGATTACTGTCCAGATTCCCATATTCAGTGCACCCTTGATGTCGAGCGCCCCAACGGCCAAATGGTGGAAATCGGGAAGGCTGAATATGGTGAAATTAGCCGGAATAACTGTTACGCCCATCGGGATTCCAATCAGGGTGGAAGCTACAATGCTGATAAGCAATGAACCTTTTACTTTCAGTGCCATTAAGATAGCAGCTAATCCCAGTCCGATAAGACACAGCACCATGGACGGATTGGAAAAGCTTCCCATACCGATATTCCATTCAAAGAACTTCAACGTGGTAGGGGCTGCACTTTTGGTTAAGGCTTCGAGGGTGGGAGGGATGACCTTAGCTGTTACCACCATGATTTCGGACAGTTTAAACCCGATAATAGTAATAAATAACCCGATACCCACGGTGATTGCACTTTTAAGCGAAGTAGGAACAGCCACCACCAGTATCTGACGTATTTTGGTGACGGTAAGCAGTATAAAAATAAGTCCTGAAATAAATACTGCCCCTAAAGCCGATTGCCAGGGCATACCTACTCCGGCAAGTGCCACGGTGGCGAACAAAGCATTCAGTCCCATACCGGGAGCCAATGCCATAGGAAAATTAGCAACAAGGCCCATGGCGATGGTTACAAATCCTGCGGAAATGGCCGTTGCAAAGAACACCGCATTTTTATCCATTCCGGTTACACCCAGTATGTTCGGGTTCAGAAACAGGATATACGCCATGGTCATAAAGGTAGTGATACCGGCTATGATTTCGGTGCGTACCGTTGTGTTGTTTGCCTTGAGTTTAAATATTTTATCTAACATAATCGTATCGTTTTAATGATTTAAAAATTCCATTTTACTGCCATTGTAGGGCATACTTTAAATCC
>Ga0302215_10003347_pt1 | contig 10795 bp, 4 predicted proteins | sample II_Fen_N3_1_FD_194580 | JGI IMG/M metagenome (GOLD analysis project Ga0302215, IMG submission 194580) | Peat permafrost microbial communities from Stordalen Mire near Abisko, Sweden - II_Fen_N3_1 | ecosystem: Environmental > Terrestrial > Soil > Wetlands > Permafrost | place: Sweden: Abisko... | reverse complement strand
AGCCTTCAGCATTCCCGATTGGTTAACCTTCGCTACAGTTGTATCGCTTACCGACCATTTCAACGGAAGAATAACCTGTCCACCAACATTTAAATCTAATGTTTCATCTACAACAAGTGATCCATCGGATGGATAAATGTAGCGATATGGAAAAGTTTTCAGTGTAAAATATCCGTTAGTATTCGTTGATAACAGACTTTCGTTGAATAAAATCTTTTTAATCTCGATGGAAGTACTGCCAGACGAATTATTCAATACTTTAAAACGCACAAAGAGTAAAACTCCCGAACCGCTTACCGGAGTTGTTCCGGCAAATGCAATTGTTACGTTACCATCCGATTGTTGAATAAATACAGAGCCCGTTTCGAGCAATGTGCCCGGTTGAACAACAGAAACTGCCGATAGGACATTGAGATTAAACACTAGTTGAAAACTCCCCGATGTGACATTTAAACCGGTCAAATCGGAAGTATAGACAGGAATGTCAATGTACAATCCTTCCCATTGTGTCAGATTAGTTGGAATACTCAATCTAACAGGGCGGATTTCAATATTGGAAGTTGTGTCGCATACGCCATGCGCATCAACAGCAACCACTTTTACATTACCAACAGCCTTGGCTGTAAGCAGACCGGTTTGATCTACTTCAGCCAGGCTAGTATTGGTCACAGACCATGTATAAGGAGCTGTACCTCCGCTTACATTCAATTGCAGTTGTTCTCCTTTTGCAATAATGCTTTGATCAGGATAGATGCTTATCGAAGGTGCCGCACTAATCGAAACGTACCCCGATTTGAAAACCAAAGACGGAGTTCCTTCATTCAAATAATTATGTGCCGCATCGCTAAAGCTAATGGTTGTCCATCCTGCATTCAACACTTTCCACCTGAAAACGATAAACCTGCCAGTACCTGACAACTGAACAGTTCCCGCAGCAGCCAATGTCACAATTCCCGTTACAGATGTATTCATTGTCGGGCTGCCAAAAGCCTCGCTTATTGTTTCGGATGTAATGGCAGAAACCGGTTGAAAATAATACGGGTCATATCTGAGTTGGAACGAATACGAATAGACATCTCCTCCTGTCAATGTGCTATCAGCATACAAGGGTATGTCCAGAAAAGCACCTTTGACAGAAGTGGTGTCCGGTATACGGATTCCAACAGACTGTGCCTGCAACCGTCCGATTGGCAATACCAACAGCAAAAGGAAGATGTATAAGATTTTAATCTTCTTCATGGTTGTCAATTATTTTCTAACCTGGAATACTTGAGACTGTGTATAATTGGCTGTTTGCATCCGAACAATGTAAGCACCCGATTCAAGTGGATATTCCTTATTCATTATCTGAATTGAATACGTGCCACCGGCTTCTGATTGATTTTTCAGCGTTGTTACTTTCTGACCAAGCATGCTGAATACGTCTATGCGTACCCATTTCGACGAATTATCCAAATGATAGGTCAACCTTCCTTCTCCAACAAACGGATTCGGATAAACAGGATCCATACCCTGAGTTGTTTCCGATGGAATGGATAAATTGGTTGAGCTCTTCATAATGGTAATTGATCCCGGCATTGTCGCAGAGGTGAAATCCTGTTCGTTGATCAGGAATTTATCAACACTTACATCCGTTACAACCGAACTTGGAGCAATCACCTTGAATTTCAGATTCGCCAATGTTCCCGTTCCGCTTAAAGCTGCTGCCCTGGCCATTCCTATTGAAATTATACCATTGGCATTATTAATATTGGATTCCATAAACATGGATGACGAAAGATTGTCAACTCCAACGGCCTGCAAATAAAGCGGATTGAAACGAATGCGAAGGTCAGATCCTAACATGCCATCCATTGCAGCAACCAAAGGAACAACGGCAGATTCATCCGTTTCACCCACACGGGCATTACCAATGGTCAAAGCCACATTACTAAGCTCAACTGTCGATTTCTTTACTTTATTGATCGGGAATGTTGCATCCATTCCTACCACATATTGCAGAATCAAAGATGCATCGTAAGCGGTGATAGCACCATTTCCACTCACGTCGGCAACTTGTTGTTGAGGAGCAGAAAGGGTTATCAGACTTACAGCATGTTTCAATACCAACGAAGCATCATAAGCCTGAACCAAACCATTTAGACTGACATCACCCATGATCGGATTCATAGCTCCGGTTGTTTTCCATGGATCGTAATTTACGTTCCTCGTTACATATTGCTGTTCAATCATTGCTGAAGGATTGGTATCAGACAGAAGAGGACCGCTATTACTTCCCCACCAACATTGGTTGGCATCGATCGAAAATGATTTGTCAACATTATCGACAGCATAATAGGTGTTTTCGCTAAAGTCACAATTTGTCAATACAGGATTGGAAGCAGCAGTGGCTTTCACCCCATAGTTGTTGTTATTGAAGTTACACTTTTCAATAGCTGGACTTGCACTGGTAGTAAGTACCCCGGCATCGGCAAAGCGAATAACGCAATTCTTCAATTTACAAAGAGGATCAAGCGACTGGTCTGTAAAATTCAAACCCGTCCAGTTCGAACTCCAGTCTGAAACAGCAGGCTTTGTTGCCGTGCTATCGGAATTACTATCTCCGCCATAAAAATCATCCTTAATACTCGTAAAGACAATTATACTGTCAGGTGTTGAACCACCCAAAGCTGTCAAACCTTTCGAGATATTAATGCCGGACTCATACCAATATCCTTGTCGTTGAAACTTACAAATCACCCCAGGGGCAATGTTCAACGAAGCACTTGTTCCGATAGCATAATTATTGAAGAAATACGGAATGTTGTTTTTGCCACCAAAGTTCCGTTTAGGCAAGTTGACATTTTGAGTCAGGACTTCATCCCTTACTTTGATAACCTTATACGTACTTCCCGAAATTACGTTTCCAACGGTAGAAGCAGGATAGGACACTAATGATATCTGGATAGGAACATATTGTAAGTTGTTGAAAATACAACTGTCAATTCTTGGAGCCGAAACGCCGTTCATATCTACCCCATAATACAAGTTTTCAAAACGGACATTTTTAATCGTCGGAGAAGCACTCATTGTTACTGCTCCAATGTTTCCGTATTTGAAAATAGCATTATTAATAGTGCTTGCATCATCGCTTACATCGTTGAAGGTAATCCAATTGCCCGACCAGCCCTGATTGTAACCATCAGGAGCTAAAGTAGCCGACCCATTCTGATTCATGTCTTTTGGATTTCCATAATGATCATCGGCAGCATTTGTAAACACAACCGGATTTAGCTTTGTCCCCTCTATATCCAAACGGCCATTCACTGCAAATCCATTGGCATGATTTCCGGTAGAATACTCACCATGCGAACCGTATGCCGATTTAAATACAACTCCGGCAGGAATGGTAATGGTAGTTCCCGAATTCACTGTGCAGGTTCCTTCCATGAAATAATTGATATTAGTATATCCTGCAAAATTCCGGATTGGAATAACGGCCGATTGAGAATAGGTTTCAGGAATAACGGTCAAAGCCATATACCCCACATTCAATGCCGAGCAATTTGTAAATACCGGACTTGAGAACATACTGAGTTCAACAGGCGTAATACCAATGTTATAGAACTGGGAATTCTTTATATCCGGATTTGCCGACCCAATAATAGTTGCTCCATACGAGCCGCAAAGCTGGATAAGGCAACTGTCAATTGTAGCATGTGAATTTTCGAGCCGTATGCCTGTGGCAGGGTAAGAAATCTCACAATTCTTCAAATAATTCACTGTATCGGCATTCAAACTGTTATTTAAAAACCGTATACCTCCAAGAGGTGACGCATAATAATCGTTATTTCCCCAATCGCCTTTGGCAGGTGATGTGCTGTTACCATCATTATTCGAATCGCCTCCTCTTGAATCATCAGCATACGAAGTAAAATAAATCTTGTCCAACGCCGTACCTTTTGCTATCAGGTTACCATTTACATCAATGCGCGGACTTTGCCACCAGTTTTCCTGTCGGAATTTAATTACAACACCGGGTTGGATGGTCAATTTCGCATTGCTCGAAATGGTCAGGTTGCTAACAATATAGGCAATGTTATTAATACCTGCCACATTGCGAGAAGCAAGGGTTGCTGCCGTTGAAAGCGTACCTTCAATGATTTTTATTGCCTTACTCTTATTCGAAACAAACGAAATATTGCTTCTTAAATCCGGGTTGGATGTCAATGATATGGCAATCGGGTCGAGGTTACAGTTTTGAACTACCAAACTATCAATAATCGGAGTAGAATTGCCGTTGCAATAAACCCCGTAATTGGAAGTGTTTGTAATCAACGCATTTTTTAGCTGACCAGCCGCGTTTTCAAAAGTAACTCCACCCTCGTTGGTATTCCCAGCATATTTCACATCCGCAAATCTGAATTTACAATAGACATCATCACTGGTTGACCGGTATTTGATAGAACCCCAATCGCCCGGAGCTGGTGTTGATGCATTTCCATCGCCATTTGAATCACCGGGATTACCCGCATTATCATCTTTGATAGACGTAAACACCACCCGTTGACTTGCAGTTCCATCGGTTCTCAGTCCACCATCCACAAATATGCTGCTTCCACCACTTGGGTTATTTACTTTGATAACAACACCCGGTTCAACATTGACGTAGGTCCCCGAATTAATGGTCATATCCGAAAGCAACACATAACTAATGTTGGTAAATCCAGCCACATCCCGTTTTTTAATCGTTCCGTTTAGGCAGACATTACCTCCCAGCAATCCCATGGCACGCCAACCCACATTGGTAAATGTAATACCGGATATGGTAGGGTTAGAAGGACCTGAAATATTGATAGGCGTGTATTGAATGTTGACCATGCTGTTATTCGTAAGGATTGGACTAGCCGACCGGTAGCACGAAATTGCATACACAAGGTCTTTAAACTCACAGTTGGAAATTGTAGGGCTTGCATCGATTATTCCAACCGCAGCATTATTTACATATTCAGTATTACTACAGCTTGAAAACGCGAAGGAATTTATCTTGGCATATTTAATACGGCAATAATTCATTGTTCCCGTACTTCCCGAGTTGAAAATGAGACCTCCCCAATCGGCTATAGCCGGCGAAGTAATGGTGCCATCTTTATTACAGTCGGCCGGATAACCGTAGTTATCATCCCTGGCCGAAGTGAAGTTGATGATACTATCGGCCGTTGCATTTGCAATAAAAGACCCGTTTACAATGATCCTGTGGTTATACCAATCGTTTGAATAAGATTTAATGGTTATTCCTTTATTAATAGTCAGTGATTTGTCGCTCGGAATAGTAATTTCATCCAACAACAAATAAGTCATATTTGGGACGGTGGTTACCGACCTGATTTTCAACGTGGCATTTGCAGTCAGTGTACCTCCAATGATACCGATCGCATCGTAAGCATTGTCCGAGAATGACATGCTGTTATTGCTCATTACCGGATTTGCTTCAAACGACATAGCTATCGGAGTCATTTGGCTGGAGCCAATCGTATTATTTGTTAAAACAGGATTCGAAGTGCCCTGCATATATATCCCAATATAATTGTTGGAGATGTTACAAGAGTCGATAGTCGGACTGGCATTTAGAGTACGAATACCACCTCTACCATCGGCTCCGGCATAACGAACCATACAACGGCGCATTACGCAACCTGCATCGTCACTAGGATCGTTGAAGTAAATTCCATACCAGTTTTGAGATTGAGGAGCTGTAGACGTTCCATCTTTATTGGTATCGCCTCCCCAATTATCGTCCTGATAAGAGGTGAAATAAATATTTTCACCCACATGTGCTTTAGCTACTAAGTTACCATCTACGTTAAGACCTGTTCCGTTCTGAAACTTGAGAATGTTACCGGAGCCAACCGTAAACGTTGCTCCTTCATGAACTGTAAACCAAGGGAAGAAATAAGGTATATCAACTACCGGCAGAGTCATGGAATTATACAACTCGTTGAAATTGATTTTTAGAGCCGTGTAGTTATTTCCCGCAAAATTATTTACGCCCGTCACCGTCAGGTTGGCAACATTATTATAGCTGATTGGATAATTACATGAATTAATAGTCATGCCACTAATAGCAGTATTCGTATTATATTCTAATGCAATTCCATTTCTATAATTCTGAATTAATACTCCCGACAGGGTAATATGGGAATTTGAATTTGCATATACTCCATCATAGTAGTTTATGGCATCGGTGTTGCTTGTGCTCAAACTACCACCCGTCATATTTAAAATTCCGGATGCATCAACACAAATTGCCTGATAAGAAGAATTTGAAACTGTTGTATTTACAAGGGTAGCAGTTCCGTTATAAACATAAAGCCGTTGCGAATACTGGATATTACAATCGGTCAGATTAACGGTGCCTGCATTGTAATAATCGCCGGTTTGAATTTGCCCCCAACTTCCCGGTTGTGGACTTGGGTTGTTCGACGTAAAAGTAACATTTGTTGCAGTCAATGTTCCATTCACATACATGTTCACATTAGCATTGAACTTCAGGGTAACACCCGATTCTATTGTAAGTGTAGCTCCCGGACGGATATCCAGATTGGAAGTTACAATATACGGGCTACTGCTGACATTCAAAGTTGAGTCTACCGCTATGGTTCCGGAAAGATCGGTTTGAGCTGATAAAGGAACCAATATCAAACACGAGAACAGAAAGTACAAAATAGTGCTTTTTGTAAATTTGAGTAAGTTTGTTTTCATGTGTAAATAATTGTTTTTTAGTTGTCACATGGAACCTGCCTACGATAGGTCGGCTCGCATACGAGTCCACGATAGTTATCGGGACATCTAATATTGATGAACTCTTGCGTTCATGCTCGTTTCATACTTCTATTGATTTTTCAAAAAAACAGAAAATGATCTGAGAAAGATAAGATTGAGTGCAGAGAACTCTGTCTGGTAAGGAGGAAGATCTATAATGATCCGATATACACATATAACAAATCTAAGTTATATGTCAACAGAAACGAATTGACAGCAGGTATAAAAATTATAGCTGGCATCAATGCGTTTTCGGGGAATTTGGCTGAAAATAGCTTGGGATTGACTCCTTAAACCTGTGGTTAAAGGAATCAGAATAGATATTCGAGTAGTGGAGTATTCATAGGAGTTACAATTTGGATGATAGTGAATCAAAAAAAATTATACCTAGACTAAAATACAACAAACTGGTAATTATAATGTTCGAGAAGCACTGGCAGAATTAAGTAAGGTGGGTTTCGCGAACCAACGGTCACGACCAACGGGAGTAATTTTAATCGACTTTTCGGAGACTCACGTATGAATTTAGCGGCTTCTGTTGATATATTAAATTGCTGTTTATAACTTTTTAAAAAAAATCATAAAAACGCTTGGTCGTTAATTATAAATTTTCTAAATTTGAAACCGGAAAGCCTGAAAACAAGTGATTTATAACCCGCAGATCTTCCGAAATGCCGATTAATAAAGGGAAAGTTAATGGTTTTGAGTGCGAAAATGCAACCAGAGTAAGCGAAATTACGACTCGGTTATGCGAAAACGCAATAGTCTTATGCGGAATTGACAGTCCGACTTGCGGAAATGCATTAGGCTCAGGAGAAGTTGGCACAGCGTCAGGGGAAAATGAGAGTAGGACAGGGGAAAATGGCACAAGTCCATGCGGAAATGGGACAAAGGCAGACCGACTGCCATTTTCGCAACATCAACAAGGAGATTCATTCTCGCAATATTTTAATTACTTATACTTTAGATCTATTTATCGTTATGGAGACAACTACAAATCAGACCACCGAAGTTACCACAACTTCAAAAAGACATTATGAAACTATGGGCGAATCTATCGACAAGATGAAAATTACTTTTGGTAATGCCACCTTGCCCGAAATTTTTGCCGCCATGCTAATTGTAGGTTACACTGCCGAAAAAATTACCGGACTAAACTCAGAACTCACAGAGCTCGAAACATTAAGTCAGGGTCAAATTAAAGAGTATGCCGACCAAAGTGAAGAACAACAAAAGTTCAACAAAAAACGGGGGGAAGTAAACAAGCAGTTCAATCAACACCGCGAACTTGTACGCATCTTGTTCAAAGGCGATACTCACGCCCGCGTATCCTTACAGCTCGATGCCGAAAACCCAGTTGCTTATGCCGCCTGGACTCAGTTGGTGACAAATTTTTACTCACAACTGGTAAACAATCCGGGGCTGCAAAGCAAAGCAAACATAGTGGGTATCACCGAAGCTGTAGTTGCTGCTCAGAAACAGGGATTGACCGATGTGCAGAGCCTCAAAGACAGTCTGCGCAAAGAAACAGCCGAAGCCCAAGCCGCCACCGAAGCGCGCGACACAGCTTTTGATGAGCTCTACTCCCAATACATAGAATACATCAAATACGCTAAAGTACTTCTATCCGACAACCAAATACTGGAAGCTATTGGTGTGAAGGTGAAAGCAAACTAAGAATGATTTTTTCCCCTACTACGAGGAGTGGTGGGGGAAAATTTTGTACATTTGTAAAAAATAAATCATGAACATAAAATTATTCAATCACGATAATCTGGTTAAAGTTCAGAATTCGCCAGATAAATGTCCATTTTGTCACAAAGCAATAACACCAAATATACATTCAGGATATAAAAATATTGTCTCCAATAATGAATATAATATTGCCGAATTATTTATGAGCTGTCCAAATAATGAATGCTTAAAATCCTTTATTGGATATTATCGGTTTATTGCATCCAACCATATCGTGTATATGAATCAAACTACACAAGGGAAATTGATAGGAAAGGAATTTAGCGAACACATTATTGCAGTGTCACCTAATTTTAAAATTATTTATAATGAGGCTTTCATCGCAGAACAACAAGATTTAAAAGAAATTTGTGGTGTTGGTTATAGAAAGGCACTGGAATTTCTTATTAAAGATTATGCAAAAAGTAAATTTGGGGATAAAAGTGAAGAAATAGAGAAAAACATGCTTGCTAAAGTTATTGGTGAATATGTAACTGATGTAAATATTAAATCTGTTGCTAAAAGAGCTGTCTGGCTTGGAAATGATGAAACACATTATGTCCGAAAATGGGAAGGAAAAGATTTGAATGATCTTAAAAGATTGATAGACCTTACTGTTCATTGGATTGAAATGGAGGCATTGACAGCATCATTTGAAGAAGAAATGCCGGGATGACGGGTTTCGCGATCTTTAATTGCGGTGTTTTGAAGAACGCGGTTAGAAACCGCGAAACCCTTACCCCTGCACCGAAACCTAGTAATTAGTGGCAATATAAAAGATCCCCCCAGTTTATTATTTAGTCAAGTAAGAGAATATGCAATTACAAAACATACAAAGTAAGATTTATGAGATTAGAGGTCAGAAAGTGATGTTGGATTTTGACCTTGCCACGATGTACGAAGTTGAAACTAGATCTTTAAAGCAGGCAGTAAGACGCAATACTGATCGTTTTCCGGATGATTTTATGTTTCAACTTACAAAAGAAGAATGGCAAGAGCTTATCACAAATTGTGATAACCTACCCGAAACGGCAAAATTCAGTCCATCTACACCTTATGCTTTTACCGAACAAGGAGTGGCCATGCTTTCGAGTGTATTGACTAGTAAAAAGGCGTTACAGGTTAATATCTCAATTATGAGAGCTTTTGTTTTTGTAAGGCAGTATGCATTGACACATAAAGATTTGACAGATAAAATTAAAGAACTTGAAACGCTGTATAATAAACAATTTGCCGATGTGTATGAAGCCATAAATTACCTTTTGCAAAAAGACCAACAAGAAACTGACCTGCGTGAACGCAGGCGTATTGGGTTCAATGTAGAAAATGAATAATAAATTAAAACTTTTGAATCTCCGGCTGAATCTCCCCAAAGGAAATTCAGCCGTTTCTTTTTTAATCCCACTCGCTACCGTTTTGTAGAATAAAATCCGTAGTTTTGTAATTCAAATTTTTGTAGAGACGCATGGCCATGCGTCTCTACAAATTATCAATAAAAAATGATTGACCAACCCACCGTAGACCGAATAACCGAAGCCGCACAGATACAAGATGTGGTGGGCGATTTCGTTACCCTGAAGAAACGCGGGGTGAACCTGCTGGGCTTGTGTCCGTTCCACGGCGAGAAAACGCCTTCGTTTATCGTGTCGCCCGCCAAGGGCATTTTCAAATGTTTTGGTTGTGGCAAGGGAGGTAATTCGGTGCATTTCATTATGGAGCACGAGCAGATTTCATACTACGATGCGCTCAAATACCTGGCTCGCAAGTATCACATCGAGGTGCAAGAACGGGAACTTTCCCCCGAAGAGATGGCCGTTCGCAACGACCGCGAGTCCATGTTTCTGGTCAACGAATTTGCTCAAAAGCATTTTGCCCACACGCTTCACAATAACCTCGACGGGAAAGCCATTGGACTTAGTTATTTCCGCGAGCGTGGTTTCCGCGACGACATTATACAGAAATTCCAACTCGGCTATAGTCTCGAAGTGCGCGATGCGTTTACGCAAGCCGCTATCAAAGCCGGGTACAACAAAGAATACCTGATTAAAACAGGCCTTACCCTCGAAGGCGACAATAATTACCTTGCCGACCGTTTCCGTGGTCGAGTGATGTTCCCCGTTCATTCGCTCTCGGGCAAAGTGGTGGCGTTTGGTGGTCGTATCCTCAAAAAGGACGACAAGATGGCCAAGTACGTCAACTCGCCCGAATCGGAAATTTACCACAAGAGTAATGAGCTCTACGGTATTTACTTTGCCAAACA
>Ga0302215_10003346_pt1 | contig 10801 bp, 8 predicted proteins | sample II_Fen_N3_1_FD_194580 | JGI IMG/M metagenome (GOLD analysis project Ga0302215, IMG submission 194580) | Peat permafrost microbial communities from Stordalen Mire near Abisko, Sweden - II_Fen_N3_1 | ecosystem: Environmental > Terrestrial > Soil > Wetlands > Permafrost | place: Sweden: Abisko... | reverse complement strand
CTTCCAGCAGCTTCTGCCGCCGCCCCCCAAGCTAGCGCCGCTGTCACACCTGCCAGCCTGAAAAAGCCCATCGTGACGGTGCCACCGCCCGAGCCAGAGCCAGAGCTGATGGACCAGCTGATGGAAAATGCCGTACCACTGCTTGGCGGCGTGGGCATTCTCGGACTGCTGGGTGGCTTTGTCTTTATGCGCAGCAGGAAGAACAAGAACAAGACAGCGCCCGTGGACAGCTCTTTCCTTGAAAGCCGCCTACAGCCCGACTCCTTTTTTGGCGCCAGCGGCGGCAGCCGGGTAAACACCAACAACGGACACAGCGTTCCTGGCGCCTCCTCAATGGCCTACACCCCGAGCCAGATGGACGCCAGTGGCGACGTAGATCCTGTCGCCGAAGCCGATGTCTATCTGGCCTATGGCCGCGACGAACAAGCCGAAGACATCCTCAAAGAAGCCCTACACACCTATCCAGGACGTGTCGCTATCCACGCCAAGCTGCTGGAAATTTATGCCAAACGCCGTGATAAAAATGCCTTTGAAAACCTAGCGGCTGAAGCCTTCAAGCTGACGCAAGGCCAAGGATCCGAGTGGACATACATCGTTGAGCTGGGCAACGAACTGGACCCAGGCAACCCACTCTACGAAGCCCGCGAACTCGCGTCCGATGAGCCCCTGCAAGACAACACATCCACGCCGGTCCCCGCACGCGTCATGTCCAGCCCAGCATCGGCAGACATGGATCTTGATCTGGATATGGATATGGACTTTTCCCTTGATGAGGCGCCGCAGGCATCTGCCGCACCCGTCACAATCGCCCCAACCCCACCTGCTCCAGTGATCCCGGAACCAGCCCCTGTTGCGCTGATGACCAGTCCGGCCAGCGCAACCCCGCCATCGTCAAGTCTGCACGATTTGGATCTCGGTCTGGATTTCGACATGACACCGACACCAGCGCCACCCGTTAACCTGACCAAACCGGCTGCAGCGACCCCAAGCGCAGCACCAGCCCCGATTCCAGACATTGACCTGCTCTCCAACGGGCTGGACTTCACGCCAATGCCGCTTGTTGCCCCCGAGCCTGCTGCACCACCAAAAGCCGCAGCAGCCGCGCCCGCCCACGACAATGGCATGATGGAATTCGACTTGGACGCTTTCTCGCTTGACCTGACCCCTGCGCCGGCCAAGGCACCGGAATCTGCTGAGACCGAACCGCAGGAAGAAGACCCACTTGAAGTCAAGTTCATGCTGGCTGAGGAATTCCGTGCCCTGGGCGACACTGATGGCGCCAGATCACTGGCCGATGAGGTTGTAGCCAAAGCCAAGGGTTCGCTAAAAACCAAAGCACAGTCGTTCCTCAACGCACTGGCGTGACAGCAGTCTGCGTGCAATGGCTTTACCCATGAGGTGGTGCCTGTGAGAGTGGCGCTTGGCGTCAGCTACAGCGGCAGCGCCTATGAAGGCTGGCAAAGCCAGCTTTCGGGCAAAACCGTTCAGGACAAGCTCGAACTGGCCTTGAGTCGGTTTGCGGCCCAGCCGGTGCGCACCCTGTGCGCGGGCCGCACCGACGCAGGCGTGCATGCGCTGATGCAGGTGGTGCATTTCGATGCCCCGGTGCAGCGCGAAAGCGCTTCCTGGGTACGCGGCACCAATGCGTTTTTGCCGTCCGACATTGCCGTGCAGTGGGCGCAGCCGGTGCCCGATGAATTTCACTGTCGGGGCAGCGCGATTGCCCGGCGCTACGCCTACGTCGTACTCGAATCGCCCGTGCGCCCCAGCGTCGAAGCTGGGCGCGTCGGCTGGATTTACCGCCCGCTCGATGGCGCAGCCATGCGGCAAGCCACCCAACACCTGCTCGGCGAGCACGATTTCTCCTCCTTTCGCGCCGCGCAATGCCAAGCCAAGTCGCCTGTCAAAACGATACGCCGCATCGAGATTTCCCAGCGCGCCGGTGCAGGCGGAAATTACTGGCGCTTTGAGTTTGAGGCCAATGCTTTTTTGCACCACATGATCCGCAACATCATGGGCTGCCTGCTGGCCGTTGGCCAGAGCCAGCATCCGCCCGGCTGGCTGGCCGAGGTGCTGGCTGCGCGCAGCCGCCAAGTCGCCGCGCCGACTTTTTCGCCCGACGGGCTGTATTTTCTCGGGCCGCTCTACGAAGATCGCTACGGCCTGCCCACGCGCACGGCGGCTTATGATTGGCTGCCATGACCACTGCCAGCCCCCTTTCCGCCCCAGGCACCAGCGCGCCTGAGAGCCTTCACAGCCCCAACCTGCACCGCACCCGCATCAAAATCTGCGGCCTGACCCGCGAAGAAGACGTGGACGCCGCCGTCGCCGCCGGGGCCGATGCGCTCGGCTTTGTGATGTACGCACCCAGTCCGCGCTACGTCAGCCCGGAGCGCGCCGCCGAACTGGCCCGCCGCCTGCCGCCTTTCGTCACGCCGGTACTGCTGTTTGTCAACGCCAGCGCCGCTGAAATCGCCGCCGCCTGCGCGCTGATTCCCAACGCACTACTGCAATTCCACGGCGACGAAACGCCGCAGGACTGCCTGCAGCCGGGCCGCCCGTTTCTGCGCGCCGCCCGCATTCCGCTGGACGAGTCACCCGCGCCCAGCAGCGCCCACTTTGATCTTCTAAAATACGCCCAAGATTACTCAGCAGCCCAGGCTATCTTGCTCGACGCGCACGTCGAGGGGTATGGCGGTGGCGGAAAAACATTCAATTGGTCACTGCTTCCTCCAAACGTCAACGCTCACCTCGTTTTGTCTGGTGGGTTGACGCCTGCAAATGTGACCGATGGCATCTTGCAAGTGCGGCCACGCTGCAAAACGCTGGCCGTTGATGTCAGCTCCGGCGTCGAGGTGTCCAAAGGCATCAAGAGCGCCGACAAAATCCGCCAATTCGTCGCCGCCGTTCGTGCGGCTGACGCGCACATTTAAAAAACCTCGCGGGACAGACCGCCACGGCGTGAGCGCAGCCCGCCGCGCTGTCCCCAAGCAATCAAAGACCACCATGTTTGACTATCACCAGCCTGACCTTAAAGGTCACTTCGGCATTTACGGCGGCAGTTTCGTTTCTGAAACGCTGACCCACGCGATCAATGAGCTGAAAGCCGCTTACGCCAAATACCAGCACGACCCGGAATTCCTCGCCGAATTTCACTACGAGCTGAAACACTTCGTCGGCCGCCCCTCGCCGATTTACCACGCCGCGCGCATGAGCCGCGAAATGGGCGGTGCGCAGATTTACCTCAAGCGCGAAGACCTGAACCACACCGGCGCGCACAAGATCAACAACACCATCGGCCAGGCGATGCTGGCGCGCCGCATGGGCAAAACCCGCATCATTGCCGAGACCGGCGCGGGCCAGCACGGTGTGGCGACGGCGACGATTTGCGCCCGCTACGGGCTGGAATGCGTGGTCTATATGGGCAGCGAAGACGTGAAGCGCCAAAGCCCCAACGTGTACCGCATGAACCTGCTCGGCGCGACCGTCGTGCCGGTTGAAAGCGGCAGCAAAACGCTCAAAGACGCGCTGAACGAAGCGATGCGCGACTGGGTCGCCAACGTGGACAACACGTTTTACATCATCGGCACCGTGGCCGGGCCGCATCCTTACCCAATGATGGTGCGCGATTTCCAGAGCGTCATCGGCACCGAGTGCCTCGCGCAAATGCCCGAGATGAACCACGGCCAGCAGCCCGACGCGGTGATTGCCTGCGTTGGCGGCGGCAGCAATGCGATGGGTATTTTCCACCCCTATATTTCGCACGAAGCCACGCGCCTGATCGGCGTGGAAGCCGCTGGCGAAGGCATGGACAGCGGCAAGCATTCCGCCTCGCTGCAGCGCGGTCTGCCCGGCGTGCTGCACGGCAACCGCACTTACGTGCTGCAAAACGACGACGGCCAGGTCACTGAAACGCACAGCATCAGCGCGGGCCTCGATTACCCCGGCGTCGGCCCGGAGCACGCCTATCTGAAAGACATTGGCCGCGCCGAATACGTCGGCATCACCGACAAAGAGGCGCTGGAAGCCTTTCACTACCTGTGCCGCATTGAAGGCATCATCCCGGCGCTGGAATCGAGCCACGCCGTCGCCTACGCGATGAAGCTGGCCAAAACCATGCGCCCAGATCAAACTATTCTGGTCAACCTCTCGGGCCGGGGCGACAAGGACATCGGCACCGTCGCCGACCTGTCAGGCGCCGACTTTTACGACCGCCCTTCGATGCGTGGCCTGTCAGTCAAAGGCCAAGCCGCAGCCGCCGCCAGCAGCGCCCAGGACGCAGGAACCCCAGCAGGACTTTCATCATGAGCCGCATTGCCGCCACCTTCGCCAATCTGAAAACCCAGGGCCGCAAGGCCTTGATTCCCTACGTCACGGCGGGCTTTCCGTTTGCCGATGTCACGCCCGAGCTGATGCACGCGATGGTCGCGGGCGGCGCGGACGTGATCGAGCTGGGCGTGCCCTTCTCCGACCCCAGCGCCGACGGCCCGGTGATTCAAAAAGCCGGTGAAAAAGCGCTCTCGCTGGGCATTGGCCTGCTCCAAGTGCTGGAAATCGTGCGCGTTTTCCGCCAGAGCGACACCACCACGCCCGTCGTCCTCATGGGCTACGCCAACCCGGTCGAACGCTACGACATCAAACACCGCAGCGACAACACCGAAAGCGCCTTCATCCGCGACGCGTCCGAAGCGGGCGTGGACGGCGTGCTGATCGTCGATTACCCGCCCGAAGAGTGCGCCGAGTTTGCCGCCCGGCTGCGAGCGCACAACATGGATTTGATTTTCCTGCTCGCGCCCACCTCTACCTCCGAGCGCATGGCCCAGGTGGCCGAGGTCGCCAGCGGCTACGTCTATTACGTCTCGCTCAAGGGCGTGACTGGCTCGGGTGCGCTTGATGTGGGCGCGGTTGAAGCGATGTTGCCGCGCATTCGCCAGCATGTCAGTGTGCCGGTCGGCGTAGGTTTTGGCATCCGCGACGCGGCCACCGCCAAAGCCATCGGCGAAGTGGCCGACGCCGTGGTCATCGGCAGCAAAATCATCCAGCTGATTGAAAACCAGCCGCGTGAGCAGGTCGCCAGCGTGGCACGCGACTTCCTGCAAGAAATCCGCAGCGCGCTGGACTGACGCCAGCACCGCGCAACCCAGCGCATAATTCCCTTCACCCGGCAGGCCCGCGCCGCCTGCCAGTACAAGCCCTGCGGCCTGCGCCACCACCGGCCAGGCCCGCCCCCCAACAAGGACTGACGCTATGTCTTGGCTAGAAAAACTCCTCCCCTCCAAAGTCACCCGCAACCCCTCCGGCGAGCGCCGCACCATGCCCGAAGGCCTGTGGATCAAATGCCCGAGCTGCGAAGCCGTGCTCTACAAGAGCGATCTGGAAAAAAACCAGAACGTCTGCCCGCAGTGCAGCCACCACCACCGCATCGGCGCCCGCGAGCGGCTCAACGCCTTTCTCGATGCCGAAGGCCGCTACGAACTCGGCCAGGAAGTGCTGCCCGTCGATGCGCTGAAATTCAAGGACAGCAAAAAATACCCCGAGCGCCTGAAAGAAACGATGGAGAACACCGGCGAAACCGACGCGCTGGTGGTCATGGGCGGCGCGGTTCATAGCATCGCCGTGGTCGCGGCCTGCTTTGAATTCGACTTCATGGGCGGCAGCATGGGCAGCGTCGTCGGCGAGCGTTTTGTGCGCGGCGTGCATGCGGCCATCGAGCAAAAAGTGCCCTTCATCAGCTTTGCCGCGACCGGCGGCGCCCGCATGCAGGAAGGCCTGCTGAGCCTGATGCAGATGGCCAAAACCAACGCCGCCCTGACCCGCCTGGCCAAAAAAGGCCTGCCCTACATCAGCGTACTGACCGACCCAACGATGGGCGGCGTCAGCGCCAGCTTTGCCTTTCTCGGCGACATCGTGATTGCCGAACCCAAGGCGCTGATCGGCTTTGCCGGCCCGCGCGTGATCGAGTCCACCGTGCGCGTGACCCTGCCCGAAGGCTTCCAGCGCGCCGAGTTCCTGCAGACCAAGGGCGCGGTGGATTTTATTTGCGACCGTCGCGAGTTGCGCAAGACCGTGGCCAACTCGCTGGCGATGCTGCTCAAGCAGCCGGCGGATGCGGTGAATTAAAAGCGCAGCAATTTATACGAATGCGCAAATGGTTCTAAAGTTAATCAAAGAGTTTTGGCGGGGGCTGCACCGATTGCAGCAAAGTAACTAGCAACGCGACCTGAGAAGAAAATATCATCCGCCAAATTTTAGGTTTATCCAAACAGTTTACCAAGCAAAAAGTTGTTCTTTTACAAAGAAAAATTTTCTAGCCTGTTGCATTGGGTAGAAAAGTTTGACGGGATGATTTTCGTCTTACATAAGTTACATATCATCATTCTCATAAATCTGAGTGCATGACAGAAAAGTACGATTTCGAGTTGAATAATGAATAGAGAAATAATGTGGCAAAGTTTATAGAAGAAAAATTGACTCATTGCAAAAAATGTGGAAAAACAACAAAACACTATAGAAACAACGCAAACTCTAGTGGCTTTATGTTGTTAGTTCACTTGGTTTTGACGATAGCAACTGCTGGTGCTTGGCTCGTTCTTGTGATCTTGTGGAAGATTCTAAATGCAAAAATTGGTGGTTGGAAATGCAGTGAGTGTGGGGGCTAGTTATACACAACCAAGCGTTCAAGCGTACACCAAAAATTCTGCGATTTTTGCGCAATGTGCTTCGCACATTTTATTGCACAAAATCCGCCATATTTTAAGAACCGCTTAACTTGACGCCAAAGGGAATCAACGGGTATCAGTATGGCGAAGAAAAAAGATCAATCAGGCTTTTTTATTGGAATAATCATCGTCTTTGCACTACTCTCAGCAGCATGGCAATGGGCAAAAGAAAACTGGCCAATTTTGGCTGCAATCGGAACATTTATTTTATTTATTCTGATAATTCGCTCATACAAAAAGAGGAAAGCGCGCCGCCAGTGGGTTAATTATCTAAAAGAAAAATATAACGATAATTACGTAGTAGAAATGATTCTCGATGGTAAGTTTTGGCGCGGTCAAACATCAGAAATGCTAATAGATTCTCTTGGATCCCCAGCAGATAAAGACTCTTTGGTGTTAAAAACAAAGACAAAAACCACATGGAAGTACGGCCACAAGCATTCCAATCAATACCGGCTCCGTATTTTTTTAGAAAATAATGTAGTTACTGGGTGGGAACAAAAAACGTAACCCCCTCTAACACTTCATTCAACCCGGACGGGCTACCGCCAGCAGGTTAAATTCAAACGTTAGGCCGCCAACCAATGCACATTCACCAGTTATGAGAACAATATATGGCGTTAACCAACTACAAAGAATGTGGGAAAGAATTCTGAACTAATTAGTACTTACGCAAAACATAAAAAATTTTAACCATATGAAATATGTGTAGTTTTTTAGCCTAAAAAATAAAAGTATTTATGATTTTTATCTCAAAAACTTCCATGACACAAACCCCAGAACAGCCCGACCGCGAACACCGCATCGACTACGAAATCGTCGTCGATGCCTACGACGAAACCGAGCGCGCAATGGGCTGGTATTACTACCTTGAAAATATTCTGGAAATGCCCTTCACTGCGCAATGCAGAATCAAACGATCTGTCTCGCCTTTGAAGGTCGGGCAAATCGTGCAGGTCATCGGCATGGCTGACGAGGATGACTGCATGTCGGAGATATTCGTTCGCATCGCCTACAAAAAATCAGAACTTGCTGTTCCGCTTGAGCAGCTCGATTGCCAGTCGCCCGATGAAGCCACCTGTCAGGCGGTTGCCGATTGGCACTACTGGCTGGCACGCGGGTACGAGTACTGAGGCAGCGCGCTTTGTCAACCCCCGCCACAACCATTGAATAAAAGGTTTCCATGCTTTTTTCAAAAACTAGCCTGGCCGTTGCCTCAGCCTTATTAATATCACTGGCGGGTGGCGGCGGCGGGAGTTCCCCAATCGGCTCTGCATCCGGCGACAACAATATCAGCGGTGTCGCCACAACCGGAGGGAGGTAACGGTGGCATTCCAAATGTTTTCTGGCTCGCTTCGCGAAGAAGTAGGCCATCACGAAGAGTATATATTCGCACTCTCCTCTAAAAACAAAATTCAGTATCCTGAACTCTCTGGGGTTTGGGCCTGCTTCTACGCGAGTCCGCGACTTTCCGCGAGACAAGCAGATTCGCTGGTTCATGAACTGATCGATTTACTTGCTGCCAATGGCGGGGTTTCAAACAAACCTCTCGCTTCTACTGTAATCAGGTTGTTGACATTCTTCAGCGCAGCATATCGCAACGACCAAGAAGTGAAATGCTCCAGTGACTGAGGCACCCAACCTTACAATCAACCAAATCTGCACGGCAAGAGCCACGCAGTCCGGTTATTTCCACGTTAGCCCGCTACAGCCTCATGACTTCTCTCGACCACTTCCCGCAGCCGGACTCGAACGAGCCAGGTAGCGCAGAAACAGCACTCGATGCGCTTCGAAATGCCTGCGATGAATCGACCGCGAACGAAGCCTACGATTCATTTCTCTGGGCCATCGGAAACAACCACGCTGGCACGTTTTATCCGATCATTTTGGGCGTTCTTCCTGAGATTGAACAGATTCTCATCAGCGGAAAGACGTGGGCACAACGTGCTGCAATGGAGTCACTCATCGATCTTGGCGGCTCCTTCGTCCCGGAAAAAGGTTATGAAACATACCTTGGCGCCTCAGTCCAAAAGACACTCAACGCATTTATTCAGTCGATGCGCGGCCACATCACGCCACTGGCCGATGGCAGCGATGCACGAGCGAAAAGCGCCCTTGAGCTGTTGGATCTCATTGATGACCAAGCAGCCTAAGCTTTTCCTCAAAAGAACTCGCCCCAAGAGAAAATCAGCATCAGATTCCAATCAATCTAAATCACATCAGCCATCTCAAAAACTTCCATGCCACAAACCCCAGAACAGCCCGACCGCGAACACCGCATCGACTACGAAATCGTCGTCGATGCCTACGACGAAGCCGAACGCGCAATGGGCTGGTATTACTATCTGGAAAACACGCTGAAAATGCCCTTCACAGCGTAATGCAGAATCAAACGATCAACCGCCACACCCGCCACAACCATTGAATAAAAGGTTTCCATGCTATTTTCAAAAACCAGCTTGAGCGTCGCCTCAGCCTTATTAATATCGCTGGCGGGTTGCGGCGGCGGGAGTTCCCCAATCGGCTCTGCATCTGGCAACAACAATATCAGCGGTGTCGCCGCAACCGGCGCGCCCTTGAGCAATGCTGCTGTGGTCGTCACCTCGCTAGCTGGTTCGATGATGACTTCGACCGTCACCAACAACGCGGCTTTTTTTGAAGTCAAGCTTGACCCAGCCAATGCACCTTATTTGCTGGAAGTGACGGACACCTCGGTTTCTCCGAATAAAAAATACCAGGCGCTGGTTCTCGCCGACGATATTTCGGCCTCTGGCACGAATATCAACATCACGCCGATTTCCTCGATGGTGTCGCGCATCGTGCTCAACGAGGGCGTGAGCGGCAAAACCGCCAGCGAACTCAAAGCCCTGCGCCTGCACGCCGCCGAACAGGTCAAAAAAGCCCTTCAGCCGCTGCTCGATGCAATGGGCGTCACCGACACCGCAGCACAGTTGCTGACGCGCCAGTTTGTGCCGACGCAAGACCCGCTGGACAAGGTGCTGGACACGTTTTCGCTGTCCTGCGCAAGCGCCACCTGCAGCTTGACGCTGCTCAGCGAGCAGGCCAAAAGCACGCTGGGCACGGCCACTTTACAGCTCAACACCGCCAGCCTGGCCGCCGCCACCAGCAGCGCCACGCAGCTGGCCAGCCAACTCGGCACTGTCAAAACCAGCATGCTGGCGTCGGCGCCGGTCGTTGTCGTGTTCAGCGCGGCCAGCACCTGGGGCACGGCCAGCGACAGCTGGGCTGGTTACACCGGCAAGTTCGCGATTTACAACTTCAGCGATGCGCCACTGCGCAGCGGCGCCAAGCTGTATCTGGAAACCAACACGCTGAAAGCCTTGGGCTTCTGGAATGCCAACGTGGTGTCCCAGAACGGAAAATACTCGTTTGAACTGCCCAACTGGGCCAATCTGACGCCGCTGTCAACGCAAGCCTCGCCCGCACCCTATGTCTTTGGTTTCAACGGCCAAGGCGTGCCCGCCGCCGTCAACGATCTGCGCAACTGCAACATCGACGGGAAAAAATGCCTGGTGCTGATTGACGACGGCAAGCTCACCAATCTGAACAGCGCCGACGCGGCTATTAAAGTGCGCTCCTGGGTCAACTTCCTGGCCACGCTGCCGACGCCACCAGCCGCCACCGTGCCGCCACCGGCCACCGACCCAACCACCACGAACACGCCGCCCGTCAGCGGCAACACCACCAGCGCCAGCGCCGTGACCACCATGACGGCGAGCTGGCCCGGCGGCTTTAACGGCCAGACCGTGCTGACCAACACCAGCACCACGCCCTGGACCAGCTGGCGCCTGCGCTTGAGCATGCCCTCGGGCGTGACCCGAGTGTCGTCGTGGGGCCATTTCGAGCTCATCACCAACGGCGCGGTCAACACCTTCAGCAGCGAATCCTGGAATGGCAGCGTGGCACCGGGCAGCGCCGTCACCCTGGGCTTTGGCGGCGAAGGCACGCTCAACGCCGCGCCCAGCAACTGCGAAATTTCCTACAACGGCGGCGCATTTACCGCCTGTAGCGCCACAGGCAGCACGACGCCGCCAACTCCTACGCCCACACCAACGCCGACG
>Ga0302215_10003344_pt1 | contig 10806 bp, 5 predicted proteins | sample II_Fen_N3_1_FD_194580 | JGI IMG/M metagenome (GOLD analysis project Ga0302215, IMG submission 194580) | Peat permafrost microbial communities from Stordalen Mire near Abisko, Sweden - II_Fen_N3_1 | ecosystem: Environmental > Terrestrial > Soil > Wetlands > Permafrost | place: Sweden: Abisko... | reverse complement strand
TATAGGTGAATAGATTACTATAATGATCAAAACTGCCCAAGAGAGTAACCAAACCAATATGGCTTTGTGATTGTTTTTCATTTCTCATCTTACTATCAAGCGTTTACTTATTTTCTCATTACTAGTTATTGCCGTAGCTATATACGCTCCGGGCATTAAGGTATGAGCAATGGATGTCACCCCGTTTGCTTCAAAGGTCACATTTTTTAAATAATGCCCTGCAATATCGTAAATCTGACAATTCCCATCAACATTGCTAAAGTTTTGTATTAAAATTGTCCCCTGAGAACTGAATATCTTTACTTGTGTTTCTGCATCTGTTGCATCTTTTTCGTAATGTCGGGTTACAATTCTAAATCGTTTTATTGGCGTAGGTGTCGACTCAGCTCTAAAATTATATTTTGTTCCACTAAGCGTAATGTCTATAGTTTTATTCTCAACTAAGTCAAGCAAATAAACTCCTGCATAACTTTTCTCAATATTCTGGTGCGAAAAAATCAGTGTATCTTCCACATCCTCGCCGGCCAGAAAAGCCAACTCTGTATCGTGCATATCAGCTACTGAGTTAACCTGATAATTTCCATCTGTTTCTATAGCATAAAGTTGTGGGTTTAAAGCGGAACCAAGCATTTTTTGTCCATCCTTTCCATTATCAAAACCACGCGTACAAGTAGGATCTGTAAATATCCACATTCGGTCGCTGTGGTTTTCACTCTTCACTACAATCATTGTAACTACCTTATCAGAAATTGAAACATCTGAATTTCCCGAAGAAGCTCTTTGCAACACAGAATTATTCATTGCCACTGAATTATACGTAATCCCTAAAGTAGCATTGGCAGTACTATTTAGAACACGGACTAACATAGCCCCCATAGAGGATACCTGAACTGGAATTCCCGATTGCCCTGCTGTGGCTTGAGGAATTGAAATGTATTGTCCGGGAGTGTAATCGGATACATAGCTTCCTCCAGCACTCAACCATGTACCGTAAGCTCCGGTATTATATAAATATACTGTTGCTTCCATATCTGAGCCAAATGTCAACTGCCGGATATCGATAGCTGAAGTATACGGATTAGCAAATATATGCTGACCAGGAAACAATGCTGCTGTTGTTTTGGTTAATTGACCGGAATTAAAATTTGAATTCACCAATTCCCCTTTGAAATAAATCTTTGTGGGTGAAGGTTGACAGATCTCATAACCATAAAAAGGATTTAAGGTTGATTGGTTGTTTAATGAAAGCCAGTGGTTGTAAATTGTCGTTCCGGTTTCGTGCCAGTCTCTGATATATGATCCACTGAAAGTAGGATTTGCAACTACCGAGCGTAGCGGAATACCAAAATACTGCCATTTGTATCTGGTTTGAGCTACAGAGTCGGCATAAGTCATACTTATTGATGCTTTTGAATACATTTCGACAGTGGCCAGTACATAAGAATTTGTATTGTGAAAAATTAACGAGCCGTTTGTTTGTGAAGGATCAGAATAAATATAGATATGATCGGGATTGTTATCGGTCGTTATTGTATTATTAACTATAAGTCCTTTACCGGCAGGTATTATCAAGGCTCTGTTTGTAGTATTATTAATCAAACTTCCTATTGTGCGATCCTGATCTAATTGCAAGTCATTAACAGCTGCTATTCCATAATTTGCAACAGTGGCATATATAACATCTTTACCCGGTAGAGGTATGGCATTTGCTGTCCAGTTAGAAGCCGTACCCCAGTCTTTACTGCCTACAGCTCCCATCCAAAAGTTTGAATTTGCAACTGCTGTCAGGCTTGTAGAAGTAACAGGACTGCCGGTTACACAGGTAGCATTAGATGTCATAACACATAAAATCTGCTCACCAATGGCAGGTGTATAATTGAAAGTTGGGCTATTAGTTCCTTGATTTACTCCATTCACTTTCCATTGATAAGTAGGACTTGAACCACCGTTGGTCGGTGTTGCAGTAAAAGTGACAGGATCACCTGCATAAATTGGATTGGATGATGCAGTAATAGATACTCCCGCTGGTAAATTTGGATTTACTGTCAAAACAGTAGAAGTTGACACTGGAAATACTTGTTGAAAATTTATATCGTCTAAAGCAAAATCATTGCCACTGGTTGCTGTATTCTGATTAATCAATGTCAAATTTGCCACAGTACTCGATCCTGTATTCACATTATAGGTAAACTTTTTCCAAATACAAGTATCGAGTTCAGCAGTATAAACCGGACCTGCTGACACTCCATTAATATAAAGTTGTAATTGAGAAGGAGCAAGTGGATAAACACTTTGCACCCAATAACTAAATTGATAAGTAGTACTTGGCACAACAGCTATTGATTGCGACCAGATAACAACTCCTGCTATACCTGCACCGTTTACGACCATTTGTAATCCGTGACCCGTGCTATGATCACCACAAGTTGCAAAAAGTGTATGAACGGTTTTTGGTTTAGAAACCACAGTATAATTACTCTCTACACTTAAAGCCCCATAAGGTGTATTTGGAGGATTAGAATAAGTGGAATCCCTAAATATATAACTGCTTCCAAAACCTGTGTTTCCAGCTGCAAAATCACCATTTGTTACAAGGTTTACACCGCTTAAAGCACTGCCGGTTACAGTATAAGTTCCACTCATATTTATAGGAGAATATGTAACATTACCCAGATTCCAATTTTGACTAACATCATTGGAATAAGTACCATTCGGACCTTCCCAGTATTTATTCGATGCTGTACCTGAACTTACCAATGTTAAAGCAGAGCCATCACAAGTAGAAATTGGAGTTCCATTTGTTATTCCAATTGTTGGATCAGTGATAACAGTTCCACTACAACTAATATTCTTCTGTGTAGCACCGGTTGAAGTTGTTGTAAGATTAATCGGACCATAGGAACCAACCGCTAAACCTGATACCAGACGAATATAAATAGTGGTAGCATTTATTGTTGCTCCCGATAAAGTAATTGGATTAGTAGCTACAAATGAAACACCACTACCCGTAGAAATTTGAAAGTTTGTAGGTGCAGTTATAATTATACTAGCTGTAAGTGAAGCTCCACTCACCGTAAATGATTGTTCAATTGATGGTCCGCCACTTCCTGCATTATACAAATACGCAAAACCGTTTAATGACGACTTTGAAAGTAAAATTGTAGGCGAGCCAACAGCAATAACCTGACCACTTAATGAAACATTAGGCGATATAGCCCCTGTAGACGACATAACAATATTTGAAGAACCATAGGAAGCAGCGTTTAATCCTGATTTCATACGAGCATAAATAGTTGTTGTACTTACGGTTCCACCGGTTGGTGTCAATGATAGTGTAGATGGACTTGTTACATAACCTGAACCAATTGTTGTTGAAATTTCAAAATTAGCTGGTGGTGCCAGAGTTAAATTAGCAATAAGATTAATAGCTCCAATTGTGAATGTTTGAACGCCCGATGGTCCAGAACCAACTGTATAAATAAAACCAGCAAGTGTTCCTGTGGATGGATTGATAGTAGGTGCATAAACAGTTGCACTACAAGCTACATTTTGTGTTACTGCATTCGTCGATGTCAAAGTTACATTGACAGGTGAATATGTACCTGCTCCCACTCCGGCTTTCAAACGCACATAAATAGTGGTTGTGCTGACAGTTCCGCTTGACGGAATAAGTGTGATGGGGTTGGTAGCTAAAAAAGATCCACCTGTACCTGTAGAAATTTCGAAATTTACAGGGGGTGTAATTATAATATTGGCCGAAAGATTAATACCACTAACTGTAAACGATTGTTCGGCCGAAGGACCAGCTCCTAGATTATAACTAAATAATGTCAATGGAGTTGGTGAAACATTAATAGTTGGGGTATTATTTACAGTACCACTACATGCTACATTCATAGTTGTTGCATCTGTAGATTGACAAGTCACATTATCTGTTGTTATTGGATAACTGCCAACTACCAAACCGGCTTTCATACGAACATAAATTGTAGTTGTAGCAACAGTTCCGTTATTTACATTGAGCGTGATAATGCTCTGTGCAGCAAATGAAGCTCCCGAAGTCAATGAAATTTCAAAGTCAGTAGAAGGCAAAACCGTTATATTGGTTGTAAGGCGAGTTCCACCAACAGTGAATGATTGTATACTCGATGGACCATATCCGAAAAAGTAGCTAAAACCTGATAAGGTCGCTGTTGAAGTTGTTATTGTAGGTTTTCCTTTTGCCAATACAAAAAACCTGTTTGTTCCACCAATAGCATTTGAATTACTAACACCATTTATTCCGGCTGTTCCATCCAAAGTAGTGTAAGTACCGGTTAAGGTTGTGGAACTTCCCACAGCATCCAAAGGAGTTATTGCTGTTTGTCGGGTCAGGGAAACAGAACTTGATGTAAAATTAGCCGCTGTTATCCATGACCAATATTCACTGGTGCTTATTGAAGTCAAAGTTGTTGCATCAGCCGATCCACCCGAACCTATTGCAAATGCTTCCACTTGTGCAGTTGTAGCACCTGTTGTTGTCGGACTCACTAATGAAAAAGGCAAATAAGTTGTTCCCTTCCCAACAGGAAAATTATAAGTTCCTGAAGCTGCATTTGGAAGGGACCATTTTATGGGACCATTTATAAAGCTAGTAGTAGATCCTCCTGAAATAGCAGTAGTGGCGGTATTGGTTATTGATAATAAATTTCCAGATGAAGTGGCAAGTATTCCATTTGTCAATGTCAATATGCTACTTATAGATTTGGCAGCACCCAAAACAACGCCGCTTGAATTATTAACAATCACACCACCTGCACCTGTAAAAGTAGCTGGAAATTCAGTACCGGTTGTTTGTGCTCCACCACCTTTATATTGCAAGGAAGATGAACCACCGTAAGTAGGTAATGCAGAAGCAGTAACTGTACCATCACCTTCCATCGAAAGCACTCCTGTTACTGTAATACCAGTAGTAGTTTTGGCACTAGTGCCCGACAATATTAAATTAGAATATGTGGTAGGCTTTACTGTTTGTATATTCGTGCGATTATAGTTTACTGTACTGCCACCAGCAGTTGCTGTTAGTGTTGGCGTAATTGATGCCCCTCCAAAGTTTAATGTACCGGTAGCAGCATTTGTGAGTGTACTTCCTCCTGCCAGCGTAGTACTTACAGTAAGAGTTCCGTTGTTTGCTGTTGTTCCGCTTATCGTTACAGAGGGAATTGAAGTTTCTGTTGATCCACTTATGATTTTGGCAGCACCTGAAAAAGTATGTACACCGGTATTTGCAGTAAAAGTAGTAGCGTTATTTGTAAGATTGCCAGCAAAACCAATTGCCGCAACTCCTGTTTCATTCCAAACTCCACCTGAATTAACAGAAACATCTCCTGTAAATGTTTTTGCTCCTGTACCAGCAAGCGTTAACGTACCTGAGATATTTGATGTTCCGGTTACACCCAGTGTAAAGTTAGTACCGGTAGCGAAAGTGGTTCCTGAGCCAACATCAAGATTTCCACCAACAGCCAAATTAGCTACAGTGGTAGCACTAGCAGTTCCACTTAAAGTAAAATTACCGGTTATTGTGGTTGTGGTAGCTCCCAAAGTCTTTGTACCAGCACCTGAGAGCACTAAATGACCGGGGTATGTAATATTATTTACAGTTTGTGCTCCTGCATAATACTCAATAATACCGGCTGCAGGCTCGGTTATAGCTCCAGAGTAATTGGTTCCCCAAGTAGCTCCGCCCACTCTCAAAGTTCCGGCGGTAAATGTGCGGGTAGTTGCAGTAAGCAAATTTGTGGCGGGATCGAAAGTTCCGGCAGTGTTCGTAAATGTTGTTACAGTAATTGCATTTCCAAGAGTTACAGAGCCACTACTCTTATTAATTGTGAGAGCTCCACCACCTGTAGATATTTTGCCAGTTAATGATTGATTAGCTGCACCTGTAAAAATAGCTGTTGCACCAGCTCCAGTTGAAGTTCCATTAAATGACCAGTTACCTGTAAGTGATATTGTTCTTACACCAGCACCGGTTGTCCATGTTCCAGCACCTGTGACATCACCATCAACTGTAAGTATGTTACCATTTGCCATGGAAAGAATACTAGTAATGGTTATTCCGGAACAAGCTTGATTACCATTAGTGGAAACCGTAAATCCACCTCCAATCATTGCAACATCACCAGCAACAGGATATGCTCCTGTATTAACAGCGCTAACATAACTAACAGTAGACCAAGTAGTATTTACTGCCCAATTGGCAGTTGCTCTCGAATAATAAGTTATTGCATTTACCCTCCCTGCTCCGCAAAGCAGGATATTTAACAAGACTACGAAGATATACTTCGTTGGATTGCAAATCAAATATGTAGAATTAATATTCATAAATTACAATGGTTACAAATCCATCATAAATTCAAATAATCCTAAAATATCATATACACAATCTTTAGCTATCTCTATAGCATCGTGAGCTTTACCAGCAATATCTCTTTAAATTACAAACAAATAAAATTCAATACTGTTCATTCTTCTTTGTAATAATCACTTACAAATACTGCATTCTTCAGTTATAAACGTCAAGCAATTTTCAAAAAATAAAAAATCTAAACATCAACATTGTTATTTATCTCAATAAGGTCATTATTAATGGGATAACGCATTAACTGAACATTAGTTTTAATTTCTAATTTGTCAAAAATACGTTCACGATAAGTAAATATTGTACTTTCACTTAGTGATAGTTTTTCAGCAATTTCTTTCACTCTTTTTCCTGAAACAAGCATATACATGGTTTCAAGTTCACGATTTGATAATTGGTCGTGAGGTTTGGGCTGCTTCACTCCTAAAAATTCAAGAGCTAACAAGTCTGTCAATTTCTCGCTTAGATACCTTCCATGCGTAATTACTTTCCAAATAGCAGTCACTAAATCTTCGAAAGCAGAATCCTTACATATATAGCCTGAAGCACCAGCCTTAAGAATTTTTAATGTGTGCCTGTCTTCGGAATGAATACTCATTGCCAATATGGGAATTTTGGGATTTACCATTTTGACTTCATTGATTAACTCTGACTCTGATTTACCGGGGATATCTAAATCCAACAGTAAAATATCACAGTCATAATTGGGGATTTTCTGTAACAATTCACTAGCATTTTGTGCTTCAGCAACTACTTCCAAATCTGATTGTCCTTTCAAAATCAGCTTTAACCCCTCTCGAATAAATTGATGATTTTCTATAATTATAATCTTTTACATAGTGCATAATTAATTAAATATCTGAGCGAAAATTATTCACATAAGCATTAACTATATCATTGAAATTCATATCATTCGGAACAAATAACACACAAATATAATACAGAAATCAAATTTTTGTAGCATTTACATTGTTACATTTGAACTTTTTCCTACATACTCTACAAGATTAAATTTAATTATTTTAAAATAGAAGAACCATATAAACCATTAAGTTGCTATATGTCTGATACTTACGCAAAACAAAACAACGATACTATTTGTAATTTTACACAAAAGGCAAAATGAGAATAATTGATTTAACTTTGAATATTGATAAATATTTTCTAGAAATTTTCAATTAAGTGTCAGTTATACAAGTTATAAACTTTCGAACTCTGTATTTCAACAAATCTGAGTTCGGGATATAACTGTAGCCTTATAGTTATATTGTTGGATGAATAAGAGCAATTTGAGATATGCCGTAGGTTACTCCGATAGCTATCGATTTCAATAGAAATCATTATAGGTTTATATAAATTATCAGTAGGACATAAATATTATGCAAAAATTATTCTCCTAAAGGAAAAGAAAAACAATTATGATTATTCTCTATTGATGTTCAAGCATTAATGAAGTAAATATTGCTAATTCTTATATTGAACTCAGATTACAAAAAAGGGATCAAGTCAAAAAGTTTTGGGGAATAGATTAAAATATTAGTTTTGCAAAAAAAAACTAATGCAGATAAGTGGATTTGAGTTATTGCTTCCAGAAGGAGTTTTAGATTATTTTGAGATATTAAAAGTTGATCAGTCAAAAACAGAGAGCTCAATTTATTTACAGGAAAAGAACATAATTCCCGAAGAATATATTGGTCGAAGATTAGAATCAAAAGGTTTCTATGAAGATAGTAAAGTACAGGATTTTCCATTAAGAGGGAAAGCTGTTTATCTGATTGTACGCCGTAGAAGGTGGATTGACAAAAATACTGGTGATATTGTAATTAGACACTGGGAATTAGTTGCAAAAGGCACGCGAATGACACAAGAATTCGCGACTTTTTTAAAAGGAATATCTCGATACTGAGCCCATAAGTGCAACAAGTTTAGGTAAATACTACTGTGTAGATGGGAAAAGATTAGAGCAACAATATATTGCATTCCTGAGTAACTATTTTGAATGGGATCAAAAAGAACATGCAGCTGACTGGCTGTTGTTTCCTGAGAATATTGGTACCTATTTAAGCATAGATGAAACAAGTCTGTCCCAAGGCGAATTATACACCATAATCACTAACAAGCAGGCAAAAGGGAGAAAAGGTGCATTAGTGGCTATTTTAAAAGGTATAGATGCAGATCAAATCATTGATAGACTGAAAACTATAAAAGAAAGTAAAAGATTTACTGTTAGAGAGATTACCCTTGACATGTCTCCCACGATGGTAAAAATAGCTAAGAAGAGTTTCCCCAAAGCAACCATAGTAACTGATCGATTTCATGTGCAGCAATTGGCTTATGATGCCGTACAGGAGATGCGTATTAATTATCGCTGGGAGGCAATTGAACAGGAAAATAAAGAAATAGAACTTGCTAAAAGTACAAAGAAAAAATACATTCCAGATGTACAGGAAAATGGAGATACTTTAAAACAATTACTTGCTCGGAGTCGATATATTTTATTTAAGCGTGAAAGTAAATGGACTCCTTCTCAACATAGAAGAGCAGAATTACTTTTTAGATATTATCCCGACTTGGAAATTGCATATAATCTAGCAATGAAATTAGGGGAAATTTACCATACAGTAAAAGATAAAGGGGTTGGCCTTACAAGGCTCGCTAAATGGTATGATGAAGTTGATAGATCGGGATTTAAATCATTTGGAACTGTTTCAAGAAGTATCCAAAACAACTATCAATATATTCTGAATTTCTTCGAAAACAGAAATACAAATGCATCGGCCGAATCTTTTAATGCTAAAATCAAAGCATTTAGATCTCAATTCAGAGGAGTAAGAGATATTCCTTTCTTCTTGTTTAGACTATCAAAAATATATGCTTAAATTTCATCCCCCCCCAACTTTTTGACTTGCTCGGAAACAAGGCGTATAGGTCAAAAAGCAGGCTCTATTTTTCGACATTTTAGATGTTATATTATTTTGTTTTATTAAACGGTTTGAAGTTGTTTTACGCACTTAACCCGCCACATATTTCCCCAACGGAATTTTTTTCAACACATAAATAATCCCATACGAGCAACTCAAAACCATTGCGGTAAGAAATGGTAATGATATAAGTGGATGAGCAAACGACCAATAAATACTGTTTTGGAAGAAAATGTCGATAACCATGATATGTACCAAATAAATACCATAGCTGGAATTGCTAATGTTGTTTTGAATCCGTTCAACAAGGTTATTCTTAATACTCAGATTTTTTATACACATAAAAATGGCAATTGACTGAATAATCGTATTTATCGACAGATAGCTATACATACACAAATCGACTTTGTGAGCACTTTTGCTAAAAAAATAAGTGCTGACAGCCGAAAAGACAATACTCAATATGAAAACCATCGCAGCCGAAAACCGTATTTTTGGAGAAGTAACAGGTAAATTATATAAATAATAACCCAATATCAAATAACCTGAATATAGAAAATAACCAAGCAATTTGCTTCCATAATTATCAGCCCAACTGTACATATTTAATGGCATTGATTTACAACCAAAAGTTAGTATAACCCACAACAGAAGTATGTTTGAAACCATTGACAGATTCAGTTTACGTATTCCTTTCCCCAAAAAAGGAACAATAAGGTAGATTACCAAAATCATGTAAATATACCAGAAATGCTTTGAGACACCTTCCTTAAGAAATAAAACCTTAGCCCATTTTAATATCGTCAGAAAATCTTGAGGTTGTTGTTTTGGATGAAGTACAGTCCAACGATAAACCCAATATACCACCATCCAAAACAAGAATGGTAAAAGTACGCGCATAAACCGTTTCTTATAAAACTCACTCAGTTTATACTCTTTTCCGAGCAGGGTAGCTCCACTCAGCATCAAAAATAACGGAACAGCGAAGCGTACAGCTGAGTCAACGATATTCCCAATCCACCAATAAGGCATATTCTTACTCCATGTCATGTTTACTAGTGGCGAAGAAATATGAATAATAATTACACCCAGCATCGCTAATGCCCTGAGCGAGTCGAGGTATTGTATGTTGTTTGTTTTAGCAGGCATCGAATTCAATTATTTGAGCAAAAATTCGGCCATTTCCAAATCAAAAGCCGTTGTAATTTTTATATTCTCTCTATTACCTTCTACCAATTGAATTTTTGCACCCATAGATTCCACCACTGATGCATCGTCAGTAAAAAGTGTTGAGAAGTCCTGTTCGTATGCATTCTTTAAAATTCCACTATCAAAAACCTGGGGTGTTTGTACCTGTTTAAAAGCAGAACGGTCGACAGACTGACTTCCTTCGGGCATTATTTGCCGAATACTATCCACTAAATCTACAACAGGAATGGCTGTCCCAAATGCCTCTGCTTTATCAAAACAGCGTGAAATTGTTTC
>Ga0302215_10003343_pt1 | contig 10816 bp, 10 predicted proteins | sample II_Fen_N3_1_FD_194580 | JGI IMG/M metagenome (GOLD analysis project Ga0302215, IMG submission 194580) | Peat permafrost microbial communities from Stordalen Mire near Abisko, Sweden - II_Fen_N3_1 | ecosystem: Environmental > Terrestrial > Soil > Wetlands > Permafrost | place: Sweden: Abisko... | reverse complement strand
AATTCGTAAATTATTGCCTCACAGATGGCCGTTTTTAATGGTTGACAAAGTCATTGAAATGCACGATAAAGTCATCGTTGGTGTAAAAAATGTAACGGTAAATGAGACCTTTTTCATGGGTCATTTTCCTGAAGAACCTGTAATGCCTGGTGTTCTGATTGTCGAAGCTATGGCACAAACTGGTGGATTGTTGGTATTGCACGGGTTAGAAGATGCCCATCGGTATTCAACCTATTTTTTGAAAATTGACAATGTCAAGTTCAGGCAGAAAGTTGTTCCCGGAGACACTCTGGTATTTCACCTTGAAATGACAGATGACATCCGTAGAGGTTGTGCACTTATGAGAGGACATGCTTTTGTAGGAGGAAAAATAGTGTGCGAAGCAGAATTTATGGCCCAAATTGTAAAGAATAAATAAGCAAGATTCAAAACTAATAATTTCAGACTGTGAGAGTCAAATTATATATTAAAATAAAACTGATACAGAAATAAGAATGAAACAACCTTTAGCATATATTCATCCTGACGCAAAAATTGCACCTTCCGTGGTAATTGAACCCTTTGTTACCATTGATAAAAATGTCGTCATCGGCGAAGGTTCTCGAATCGGTTCGAATGTAACCATTCTTGAAGGTGTACGAATTGGTAAGAATTGCACCATTTTCCCAGGAGCAGTTATTGGAGCCGTGCCACAGGACTTAAAGTACAAGGGTGAAGATACATTGGTTATCATCGGTGATAATACGACCATTCGCGAGTATGTGACAATAAACAGGGGCACAGCAGCCAAAGGCAAAACGGTTGTAGGCGATAATTGCTTAATCATGGCTTATTGCCATGTTGCTCATGACTGCATATTAGGGAACACTGTTATTATGGCGAATGCCTGTCAACTGGCTGGTGAAGTTGAGATTGATGATTTTGCAATTTTAGGCGGTGGTTGCCTGGTGCATCAGTTCACCAGGATTGGTTCACATGTCATGTTACAGGGTGGTTCAAAAATAGGGAAAGATGTCCCACCATTTGTAAAAGCCGGTCGTGAGCCTCTTTCTTATGCCGGAATAAACTCCATTGGTTTACGTCGTCGTGGTTATACCAACGAACAAATCAGAGACATCCAGGACATTTACCGCTATCTGTATCTGTCAGGCATGAATACTTCTCATGCCATTGAACGCATTGAAGCTGAATTGCCTGCAACCAAAGAACGTGACGAAATCTTATTATTTGTACGAAATTCTCCCCGTGGAATTATAAAAGGTTACTTCGAATAGCAGAAGTAAGGAGTAAGAGGTAAGAAGTAAGTACTCTGTTACTGAAATTTACATTCATCAGAGACTTACCCCTTACCTCTTACTCCTCACCTCTTTCTACTAATTTCTCACACATTGTAAACTGCATATTATGAGCACAGAAGATATTAATGAAACTCCAAAAAAAAGCCTTAATTTCATTGAAGCTTTTGTTGAGCAGGATCTAAAGGACGGTAAAAACGGTGGACGTGTTCAAACTCGTTTTCCACCTGAACCTAATGGTTACTTACATATCGGACATGCCAAAGCCATCTGTCTTGATTTCGGCATTGCTGATAATTATGGAGGTGTGTGTAACCTTCGTTTTGATGATACAAACCCGGTCAAAGAGGATGTTGAATATGTTGACTCCATTCAGGAAGATATAAAATGGCTTGGATACCATTGGAAAAATATTTATTTTGCTTCTGATTATTTTCAGCAACTTTGGGATCTGGCTGTTGTTCTTATCAAACAGGGGAAAGCATATGTAGATGAGCAATCAGCAGAAACAATAGCGAAACAAAAAGGTACTCCTACAAATCCCGGTATTGAAAGTCCATTTCGGAATCGTCCTGTTGAAGAAAACCTTGAGCTTTTTAACAAGATGAATTCAGGAGAAATACCTGAAGGAGCGATGGTCCTTCGTGCCAAAATTGACATGTCATCTTCCAACATGCATTTTCGTGATCCGTTAATGTATCGCGTCATTAATTCACATCCACATCATCGTACCGGCTGGACATGGAAAGCATATCCAATGTACGATTATGCTCACGGTCAATCCGATTATTTCGAAGGGGTAACTCATTCACTCTGCACCCTGGAATTTGAAGTCCACCGCCCACTCTACGATTGGTTTATCGATCAGTTTAAAGATTCAGGTTACCGTCCACGACAAATCGAATTTAACCGTCTGAACTTAACCTATACCGTGATGAGCAAACGCAAGATGCTCCAGTTGGTACAGGAAGGATTGGTTACAGGCTGGGATGATCCACGAATGCCTACTATTTGCGGATTACGCCGTCGCGGTTATTCACCCGAATCGATTCACCATTTTATTGACAAAATAGGCTATACGAAATTTGAAGCCCAGAATGACATTGGATTGTTGGAATATTCAGTCCGTGAGAGTCTGAATAAAACTTCAATACGCGTAAATGCAGTGCTTGATCCGGTGAAACTAATCATCACCAACTACCCGGAAGGACAGATTGAGATGATGGAAACCATAAATAATCCGGAAGATGAATCTGCAGGTACACGCGAAATAGCATTCTCAAGAGAATTATACATTGAGCGTGATGATTTTATGGAAGATGCCCCAAAGAAATACTTCCGTATGACTCCGGGACAAGAAGTCCGTTTGAAAAGCGGTTATATTGTAAAATGTACAGGCTTTAAAAAAGATCAGGAAGACCATATTGAAGAAATCTACTGTGAATATGATCCACTTACCAAAAGCGGAATGCCTGAATCAAACCGCAAGGTAAAAGGAACACTTCACTGGGTATCGGCAGTTCAAAGCTTACCTGCTGAAGTCCGATTGTACGATCGCTTGTTCAGTGTTGAAAATCCGACTGCCGATGAACGGGATTTCCGCGATTTACTGAATCCTGGTTCCCTGAGAGTATTGACGAACTGCCGTGTTGAAGCTTCTTTGAAAGATGTAAAACCATTGGATCATTTCCAGTTTCAACGAATTGGTTATTTCAACGTCGATCCGGATTCCACTACTGACAAGCTGGTATTCAACCGCACCGCTTCATTGAAAGACAGCTGGGCAAAAGAAAAAGGTAAATAAACAATTAATTGAGCAAAATAACAGCCCAATGTTCACATACAGGAAAAGCCGTTGCAACAAGTTGTTGTAACGGCTTTTTTTCATTTTGCCACTCAATTTTCTGAAGACAATTCAGACAGTTAACATTCTCACTTATAACATCCACACAGTACCTGAATTTCGATGAGAAACATATTTAAAATCTTATATTATGATTGTGCCGAAGTATAAGCCTCTCAAAAGGACATAAAAAAAAACAGAATACAAAAATATTTTTTTTATTTTGCTTTATAATTTCATAGAAAAGTAAGGGAAACTGAATTAAGCTTTTATCGATTTAGATAATTCACGTTCTATTTCTTTAATTATTTCAGATTGCTTAAGCAATGCTTCATCCTGGTTTGTCTGAGAGATGGAATCGATCAGCGTACTCACCGAGCCAAGTAATGTTTGTATATTCTGCAATACCTGATTATTATCGATTGTAGTTTTATCAGCAATTGTTTTTTTCTCAACAACTACCTTTTGGTAACTATTTTCGAGTTTTTCAGCCATATAATTAATGGCTTCAGCCAATTCCTTAAACTCATCTTTACTTGTAACAGTAATTCTGCTTTTAAAATCAGAATTAGCTATTTCTTTAATATTTTCAGTAATTTTCCTAATAGGCCCTGCGATATAATTAGGGAAATTAATCATAAAGGAGAATGTAATCAGGAAACAAACAGTGAGAACAATAGAAAGTATTTTATAGATATGCCTGATCATTTCATTCAGGCTTTCATTTTTCTGAACAATGGATTGCATATTTAATGTTGACACGGTAAATATCTTGCTCTTTATTTCATTTGCTAAAGGCAGTACATTGACCGAGTAGTTGGTAAACTTATCCGTAGTATTCGTTGATTTAGGTTCCGACAACAGAGATTTATATTTCGAATAACTTTCCTTGATTGATTGGACCAACTCTTTTTCTCCAAATTCAGTAATGTTCTTTTCTTCCAGTTGTAAGTTTTCTTCAAACCTATCGAATGAAACAGACAAAGAATTTTTATCGTAATGATACTGCTTATTCAATAACAATGAACTCTCTGCGGTATTAGTCTCATCGATTGCCTGAATCATATTTTCAGAATAGTGTACTGACCGGTAATTGTTCTTTATTGTCAATTCCGAACTATACTTGATGGATGAAATATAATAAATGCTTAAAGCACCTATTAATACAAATTCAATAAAAAGAAAAAGGATCCCAAATAATACTTTCGTTCTGATTTTAAATTTCATGATGTTGATTGATTAGTTTACCATTTATACCGGAGAAGAAGATTCTTGAAATATACGGATTATACTTGCCTATAGTACTAACAACAGAAATTTATGAATGTTTTAGTACAATTAAATCAATGTAAAGAAAAAATAATTTTTATTTTTTGAGACTTTCAAGTGCTGCCTGTACTCTATTGGTCAAATCGATAAAGGCAGCTACGTCTAAACGCTCTGGCCGTAAATCAAACATTGGATCTGAATACATGGGATGCCCCTGTTCTACCAATGGTTTGAGAGAATTTCTCAGCGTTTTTCGCCGTTGATTGAAAGATGTTTTTACCACAGTCTTAAAGAGTTGGTCATCGCAGTTAATCTGAGAAACTTCGTTTCTGGTAAAACGAATCACTGCTGAGTCAACTTTGGGAGGCGGATCAAATACCTGGGGTGGAACAGTAAACAAATATTCAATTTTAAAATAAGCTTGCATCAATACGCTCAGAATACCGTACGTTTTGCTGCCTGCGGGCGCCGCTATCCGCTCGGCGACCTCTTTTTGTATCATACCTGCCAGACAGGGAATCGAGTCCTTATTTTCAAGCATTTTAAAGAAAATCTGACTGGAGATATTATACGGGAAATTACCTATAATACAGAACTTATCCGGGAAAAAACTCTTCAAATCCATTTTAAGGAAATCGGCTTCAATTACTTTTAAATCGGGATAATGTTTGTGAAGATATTCCACCGATTCACCATCAAGTTCAACTGCTGTCAAATCAATCAGTGGATTTTGTAATAGGAACTGAGTCAGTACGCCCATTCCAGGACCGATTTCCAATACTGAGGTCCGACCATCAAGCACCAGGCTTTCTGCAATCTGACGTGCAATTTCCATGTCTTTCAGGAAATGCTGTCCAAGGTATTTTTTTGCTTTTACTTGTGCCATATAATTATAACGGTCTGTATAAAAAAACCGGATTTTACGTGTAGATTTCTAAAATGAAATTGGATGTTGCATTCACGATTGTAAAATATTTGTATCTTTGCAAAAAGAAATTAAAATATCATTTTTAGAAGCTCACAAAAGTAACTAATTTTGTTTATACTTTCTTATATTCCTGCATAAACTCCCTTAAAGTAACGGTTATATACTATTGAATGAGAAAAATATTCACTCAAACAGGTCAGCGCATTCGTGGACTCATTGATTTTTTTTATCCGCCATTCAGTAAATACCTGACACTCCAGTTCTTTCGTTATGGTGTTTCAGGTGTTGCCAATATGGTTTTCGACTGGATTTTGTACTTCTTAGTGTACCATTATGTTGTGCGGCAGGAAATGTTACATCTTGGCATAGTTACGATTAGTTCTCATATTGCTTCTTTGATTATTGTTTTCCCTTTTTCTTCATTCTCAGGTTTTCTGTTGCAGAAATATGTGACCTTTACAACTTCCGAATTGCGTGGCAGGGTACAGCTTTTCAGATATTTGCTGGTCGTTTTCTCAAACCTGATTTTGAATTACCTTGGGTTGAAAATACTGGTAGATGGTGCCGGTTTATTCGCAACACCTTCTAAAATGATTGTCACGGTCATTACAACCATATTCAGTTATTTCTCTCAAAAGAAATACACTTTTCATAAAACAAATCCTCAAATCCACTAAAAGCCCTTTTGAATGGAAAGTGCTGGTAACAACCCGACGGATAGAAGATATTCAAAGTCCACTTTTTCAAAGACACTGTTGGGAGATTTGGAAATTCTATTTTTTATTCTTTCCTTTCTGTTTTTAGGATATAAACTTTTCACATTCCAACACTACGATTCACTTGTAACCCATTGGAGACTAATGTCCATATCCCAAATCTGGTGGTTATCAGGAGTACTTATACTTTTACCAGTAAACTGGTCTTTGGAAGCATTGAAATGGAGAATACTGGCTTCCTCAGTTCAGAAATTAAGTTTCAGCGATGCAGTCAAAGCAGTTTTATCCGGTATATCTACCGGTTTCTTTACCCCGAACAGAATCGGGGAATTAGTAGGCAGGATTAATTTCCTCGATGCTGCAAACCGCAAATCAGGGATTACGCTGAGTGTCGTAAACAGTCTGACTCAGAATATTATAATGGCTTTTTGTGGGATTCCGTCGTGTATACTGTTTTTTTTAATTACAAAAGGAAAATTTCAACCTGACACAATTCATTTTATACTGATTTTAATGATTTGCATCTTAATTTTCGGAGTTCTTTATTTCACCCTTCCACAATGGAGCCGACGACTAAAAGGAAGCAGCTTCTCTAAAAAAGTAACTTCATTTACTGATTGTCTTGCTGCTTACAAATTAAAAGATCTGATTCAAATTCTTGGAGTCTCTTTTATCCGATATGCTGTCTTTTGTGTTCAGTTTTACTTTATGCTGTGTTTTTTCGGCGTTGAATTAACACCCTGGCAGGCATTGATTTCCATTCCGACTACTTATTTATTAGTAACTTTCACTCCTTCATTTGCTTTTTCCGAAGCTGTTGTCCGAAGTTCATATGCAATACTGATTATCGGTACTTTTTCAGGGCAGGTAGTGAATATTGCGCTCGCTGGAATATGCATTTGGGCTGTAAATTTCATCATACCCATGTTGGCAGGGTCGGTTGTAATTGCAAGAAAAACGCATGAAAATCATTCCATAGCATAATCAATACTCTTTTTATCATTTACCCACAGACAGGATGTTTTATCTCAACAGCTTCAATCCACCAAATATTTCTATTAATTGCAGGTTAGCTATCTGATACAAAAACCCTGTTTGCAGGTAAATAACACAAACCATCTATTTGTTTACTTTCACTGCACCTTAATGATTTGAGAACTCATTTTATTTATTCTTTATACAGCGGACAGAAAATCCAAGCCCTTTAGAGCCTGACTGTCTAACAATACTGCCTGAACCGGAGGTTATATACTGATGCCAGGCTTCTGTTAGCGCCGAAGTGTTTTCGGTGGAACTCCACCAGAAACCATATGTTCCATTGGCATAAAACTTCCCCTTTGTAAATAATACCGAAGTCCCGACATAACGACTGCCTCCCGGGAGTGCTGTAAATCCCTTACTATTATCGGCTCCTGTATTTGGTGTTGCCCAGTGGGTAGTTCCGGATTCTTTTAGTTTACCTCCAGCGACGGTTGATCCACCTAAATAATTTATCAATGTAGTCCATTCTTCATCAGAAGGAACATGCCATCCCGCCGGACATAATTTACCGGTATTCACTGCATACCAGTTATAGAGTGCTCCATAGGTATTTTTATAAGTGCCTGCATCATTGTTATACCAGCAATAGGCTTCTGTAGTTAAACCGATCCATTTTGTAAGATCTGTTACCGGGGTTATGGGTGAGTTGTCATTGTAATGAGTCGTTTTAAGATTCTCAACCATCCAGATTTGCGTTCCAATCGTATCGACATGATAAATATTGCCATCAGCATCCTGAACGTTAAGAGTAATGTTGTTATCGTCTTTACTGCTACATCCGGTGGCAATTAAGAAAGAAATACCCATTATTAGAAATGGATAAATCAACATGCGATTTTTCTTTTTCATAATAGTTAATGTTTAAAGTTACCGTTCCTGATTTTACAATTCTAATTTTCTATTTCAAAGAGCACTTTCTTTTAATGGTATTTTATGATAGATTCATCAATTAAAATTTAAATTGTATTTCCCTGAATATTTCATGACTGAAAATTAAATTTTTTAATCATTCAAACAGCTGTTAATTAATCAATAAACATATTTTTCATGGTCGTATATTGAACAAAAACTGTTGCAGTTTGTTCTTTGGCGAGGTATAATATTAAGGCAGTTTAGAGCAGTAGATTTCAAATTGCTGGTTGAAGATTTTTTTAAGTGGAGTAGATCTTATATCCTTTTTATCTTCATGAGTTATCTTTTGGTTGAAATACTTTTATGAAGGGACAGTCGGTTATTTGTAGAATACCGGCATCACAAAAGGCCTTGTAACCCATTTTCTGAGAAAAACATCATACTCATTTTCAGTACCCATCATCAATCCCCAGGCATCATTCACTTTGAATTCCAAAGAACTTCCAAAATTCGAATGTGGATATAGCGGGGAAATAAAGGGTGATATGGCAGTTTTACTACTGGTGATGGAATGTTGTCCAAACAGGTTGATGCTCAACCTATCGGTTAAATTGATTTTAAAATTCCCGTTCAAGCCACCATCATTGAAGAAATCATTGTAAATGTTGAACTTGGCGGCATACATACCGGCTGAGAAAACACCAACATCTCCGACATTCAAATTATATTCTCCCTGAACTAAATTCAACCCTCCTAATCCTATGAAATTATGTTGTATATGCGAAGTCGAAATGCTGGTGAATTCAGTGATCATTATTTTATCTGTCAGATTCAGATCTAACAAATACTGATTGAATAAATTATCAGGTTGATAAAGTCTAAGAAAAGGCAAATAGTAACTTTGAGGAATTTTGTAATCGCTGGAAGGAATTAATTCCCGGCGGTTTTTAATAAATACAGAAACTACATCATATCGATTTGATGTTGCTGAATTCATCAATAAATTCAGTTGTTTTTTCAGAAGCAAAGAATCAACATTCTCCTGCTTTGTTTTCTGACCAAAACAACAGATCGGGATTAAAACAATTAATATCAAAAGAATTTTTCTCATTGACAATCAATTATTTAAATTTTTATAATATCAGACATTCATCAATAATCATGCCTAAAAACATTATTCAGGCAGGCTTTTTCTACTGAATGGATACTACATTTTATGCATTTTGTTTTAATTAAACAAATATTTTGATAAATAGTTTACAGCTATTTACTCCTTTTTTCCTTAAAAGAATCGACAAGTAACATTCTGATATACAGAATATAAATATTACAGACAGATTAATTTTTAAATATATTGAAAATAATGGAACAATATCGCAAGCGATACAATAAATTTGACTACTTTTGTATCGCACACGACACATATTACAAACGCACATATAAAAACCAACGATTATGAATAACGATTTTTATCAATTTACTGCAAAAAGCCTGAGTGGCAAAGACATTAAAATGGATGCTTACAAAGGAAAAACAATTTTAGTGGTAAACACAGCCAGTAAATGTGGACTCACCCCTCAATTCGAAGGGTTGGAAAAACTCAATAAAAAGTACAAAGATAAAGGATTGGTTATTTTGGGTTTTCCGTGTAACCAATTTCTTAATCAGGAACCCGGGGATGAAAAATCCATCTCGGAGGGTTGCCTGTTGAACTATGGGGTCACCTTTCCGATGTTTTCAAAAATTGAAGTGAACGGTAAGAATACCCATCCAATTTACAAATATCTAAAGGGCGAATTAGGCGGGCTATTTGGCAGTAAGATCAAATGGAATTTTACAAAGTTCCTGATTGACTCAAACGGGAAACCAATTAAAAGATTCTCACCCACAACAGTTCCCGAAAAAATTGATCAATACCTGGTCAATATTCTGTAATAAAAAGATATAAATGGACCCTGACGTCAGAATCATACTTCGGGGTTCATTTGTTCGCAGATGGTATGAAATTCATTTGGATCAGACGGGTTTTAATACTTTGAAATCAGTAATAAAAATAAAGGCTTTATACTATTTCCAGGAAACCCATGTCAGATTTCAGAGCGATTGATCGATGAACATGACTATTTAATTCATTAAAAAACACCTAATAAACTACGATATGGAATTTGATCAACTGAAGTTGGAAAATCAACTCTGCTTTCCGCTGTATGCTGCATCCCGGCTGATTATACGGGAATATCAAGAGCATTTGGACAAATTGGAAATCACGTATCCTCAATACCTGGTTCTCATGGTACTGTGGGAAACAGATAATATTTCAGTAAATGAGATTTCCCACAAGCTCATACTGAATACAAACACTGTGACCCCATTGTTAAAACGGATGGAAATACAGGGAATTATTACCCGGAACCGTTCTGAAAAGGATGAGCGGAAAGTAATGGTCAGGCTTACCGAAAAAGGGTTGCATATGCGTGAAGAAGCAGCAGGCATTCCTGAGAAACTCATAGCCTGTATTCTTTCCGACTCAATGAAAGTTAAAGAACTGATCGACATGAAAGAGAAGCTGAATGTACTGATTGATTTTTTATCAAAGAACAGAACTGAGTAGCTTTACTGAGTATATTGGCAGACAACAAAAAGCATTTGAGACTTATCATCCGGAAAATTGGCTTACTACTCAATGATAGTTGATAGTAAATTAGTCGAATATTTAGAACCGTCCTGTAATTTATTTCTTTTCAAGCTCCAGTTCCACTTCACCCAAATACATTCCGCTTTTACCCATTTGAGCAATCACCGTGGTCTTTCCGGCGGCATTTGTCATATTGGAATTTGTGATCATACTGTGCGAGTGTCCGCCAATGATGAC
>Ga0302215_10003338_pt1 | contig 10824 bp, 8 predicted proteins | sample II_Fen_N3_1_FD_194580 | JGI IMG/M metagenome (GOLD analysis project Ga0302215, IMG submission 194580) | Peat permafrost microbial communities from Stordalen Mire near Abisko, Sweden - II_Fen_N3_1 | ecosystem: Environmental > Terrestrial > Soil > Wetlands > Permafrost | place: Sweden: Abisko... | reverse complement strand
ATCGTACTCTCTTTAAATTACCAAACGCTATGGATAGCCTGCCGCTAAGTTATTTATTAATAACGCAAAAATACGACAATTCCTTTTAAATTTCTAATTTATAAAATCAGGAAATTGATTGGAATCGTATTCCATACTTATCGTACTTTCTCTTTATACAACAGTTTTTATGGATCATCATATCTGAATAGCTAAAAACAAAAATTGCAGCATGAAGTTCAATTGCATATTTAGTTAAATATAATATATTTAATTACATAATTTTGTTATTTTATTAAAAGTAAATATATTTGCATTGTTAATTATCATCATAAATCAGATTATATGCAACGAGTTAAACTTCTAGTACTTACTTTACTTATTTGTATTTCGGCATCTGCACAGGTACTAAAAGGAAAAATTATGAGTACAGGTGGTGAGCCAATACCTTTTGCCACCATCTATATTCACGAAATAACATCAGGTTTTGTTGCCAATGAACAGGGAGAATTTCAAACCCGTTTAATAAAAGGTACTTACACCTGCGAGATTCGTTGTATCGGATATCAATCGCAGACAATGCTTGTGGAAGTTTCACCTCAGGGAGCTGAATTAAAAATATTACTTGCTGAAAAACCAATCTGGCTGAAAGAACTGACAGTCAAACCATCCAAAGATAATCCGGCTGACAGGATTATGCGACATGCCATAGCCCGGGCACCTTTTCATTTATATCAGCTATCTGGCTACACTTCTGAGAATTATATCAAAGGAAGTGCGAAAATTGAAAAGATACCCGGATTAATGAAAATGATGATAAAAGACAATAAAATCAAATCGCTTATTGGCAAGTTACTGGTAATGGAATCTAAAAATGTGGTGACTTTTAAGTCACCATTTATCTATACGCAACGGGTTATTGCCTATAAAAGCTCAATACCCAAAGAAATGGAACCTAAAGGAGGTTTTAGTATTTCACCTTCGAGTATATATCAACCAATTTTCAGGGAAAAGATTTCTCCGTTATCTACCCATGCATTTCAATATTATAAGTTTAAGCTCGAAGATGTTTTCACAAATGGGAATTATCAGGTTAACAAAATCCATGTCTTTCCTAAATTAAAAAACGAAAAACTTTTTTCGGGATATATTTATATTATTGAAGACAACTGGAGTGTTTTTTCACTGGATATAACATCAACTGAAATGGGTACCACAACTCATTCAAAAATAAATTACCAGGAAGTACGACCTTCCGTTTTCATGCCAATTACCTACGATACTTATACCGGTATAGGAACAATGGGTGTAAAAGGCTATGCGCGTTTTTATTCCTCTGTAAAATACACAAATATCAATGAGAATAAACCGGATCAGGCAGTGCAGATAGGGAAAATTGTTTCAGACAGTAAACCGGTAATTTCTAAAAGAAACAAAAAAATACAGGATAAGATTAACGAATTGTCTGCAAAAGATAAAATATCCACCGGTGAGGCCATACGTTTAGCCGGTTTAATGAACTCGATTATCGAACCAAAAGAAATAAAAAAACGAAAAGATTCGTTAGAAATAAAGGAGAATAAACTGGTTCAAATGGAAATAGATTCACTGGCATCAAAACGTGACTCAGCATACTGGGAAGATATTCGGGTTGTTCCCCTACTCGCTGAAGAAGTACAAAGTTTTATGCAAAAAGACAGTCTGCCGGTTTCTAAATCAATTAGTACCGACGCAAATTCCATAAGCTTTTCAGTTGGGAATTCAACTAATGTATCTTCCTGGCTTTTTGGCGGAAATATATTGGTAGGAAAATCAGCCCGTTTATCTTACTCCGGATTATTGGGGGGAATGTTGAAAGAATATAATTTTGCTGACGGATTCTGGTTAGGTCAGAAGCTGACATTATCAATTCCCCTATCTAAAACAAATAGTTTAGTATTCTCACCCTCTGCATATTATACAACAGCCCGCAAATCGGTGATATGGAATATTGATACCTATTATAACTATGCCCCGCTATCCGGTGGTCGGTTAAAATTATCTGCCGGAAACACCTCCAGTGACATACAGGGTGAAAAAGGTATCCCACGGTTTATCAACTCCATTTCATCACTTTTCCTCGGTGATAATGCCATTCGGTTTTTTCAAAAGAAATATATCAACCTCGAAAATCAGATTGATATTGCCAATGGATTTCGATTAATAACAGGAGTAGGTTACGAATACAGGAAGTTATTAAACAATTATACCGGTTATCATATTGCCGGACAAACACCCTTGCCAAATTACCCTGATCAGGCATATCGTGATGCTTTTCCAAATCATACTGCTACTACCGGCTGGATGAAACTTGAATATACTCCGTATAACAAATACCGGATAAAGGAAGGTAAAAAAGAGAATGCCGGATCAGGATATCCTACTTTTAACCTGGAATACTCCAAAGCAATCCCATTGTTTAATCAATCTGAGCATAGCTCCTTTGATAAAATTGAAATATCCATCCATCAAAATATTACACTAACAGCTTTCGACAAATTAAGTTACAGCGTTTCGACAGGTACTTTCCTGACAAAACAAAGTCTATTTGCCCCCGATTATCAATATTTCATCACAAGTCCGTTATTTATTAGTTCCCGTTCGTTTGACAATAATTTCAATTTAATGGAGAATTACACATTCAACAATAACAAATGGCTTGAATCAAATTTAACTTGGACATCCGATTACTTAGCGTTGAAAAGAATCGGATTTATGCAATCTTTTCTATTTAATGAAAGTCTGCAGGTACATTCACTTTGGAGTATGCAAAACGAAAAACCCTATATAGAAGCAGGATATTCAATCGGATTCTCCTGGCTTGGAAGGATTGGAATCTTCACGTCATTCAATGGATTTACCTACAAAAACCGGGGTATTAAAGTCAGCATTCCGATGTTTTCAGGTATTGGAAAAAAGTAAATAACTTAAAATAAATTGTCATGTATTCCTATTCATTCATTTAAAAATAAATATCAACCACCAAATACATAAAATGAAATAGAAAATTTTATTCATTGTGTTTTTATCAATCGGTGGTTGACTGAATTAATTAATCAGACTAAATCCCTGTATTTATACAAAAGAATAAATATTTAACTGAATTGTTGTCCATGCAAATCAGAATGCGTAGATTTGCAGCGATAAGAGGTATTGGACGTTAGTGAAATAAAATGCAACTGTTTATATGACCAATCGAAATGAAGATAATTGCAATTATATAGGAAGAGTGCTGTTTATGGTACTGTTCTTGTTGGTCATTTGTGCTCATTTTGACAAATCGGAAAAACAAACTTATTTTGCTCCACAATATGAGTTGATAACTGAAATGCATTCATTGTCAAATCAGGCTGTTTTTACAGGTTTTATTCAGGCTCCGGTTATACTAAAAAGCCTGGCTACCGGGTATGACAGAACAGGCTTTTCTCTGTTTAATGAAAACTTCAAACTATTCTACGACAACCGAAGCTTCAATCGAAGATTAATCCTGAATCAAAAAAAATCCTTTCACATTAAACCTGCATGCTATTGCCGGTTTCAGTATCATCTGTTTCGTGTCGATACGGATGAACTTCCCCTTTTAAGTTAGACCCCTGGTTCTTATGTTTATTAATTTTCCCCTTCAAATAATTGAAGGGGACAGGTATTTAATTTAAAATTTTAAAACAATGAAAACAACATTTATTTCATTTATAGCTGTCATCTTGATTTGTATGTCGGCAATGAGCTATGCCAATACAGCAACTGACAAAAACAGCATTCTGATTCAAGCTGTTGATAACCGGATAGTTCCAATATCCTTAACCGAATCTGCTGCTATCATAACAGCGAGATTAAAGGATTTCAGTACCGATACGTTTGCTGTCACCATCATCCAAGGTGAAAATCAAATTCGGGTTGACGGAATCCCAAACAAGGATATTCAAAACGTAGAGAATCTGATATCTAAAAAAGGCACCATCGGATTTTACAATGTTTATAATCGTGCTGATTTGACCGAACTAGTAAAGGGTGACCAACAATTATTTTCGTTATTGAATTCGACGGGTCTTACTGACAGGGATCCGTGTATTGGCTGGACAACAGTGTCAAAGATCGACAGTGTCAATGAGTGCTTAAAAGCAATGCGCCCATCGGTTAAATTTAAAACGGTTTGGGGTGATTCCTCCGACAGTACTAAGATTAGTTTGTATGCCCTCAGGCTGGAATCTGTTACAGGATCCCTGTTAAGCGGGAATGATCTTGACAGTGTAAAATGCAGCCGGAATGGAGTTCACGATAACTGGTATATCAGTTTTAACTTTAAAAAATCGGCAGTTAAAAAGTGGGCGGATATTACACGTGAGAATATCGGCAATTCAATAGCTATAGTAATTGACAACCGGGTTATATGTGCCCCCACTGTCAACATGACCATTGAAAGCGGGAAATGCCAGGTTACAGGAAACTTTACGGAAACAGAAGTAAAGCTATTTATGGCTGTTGGTAATCATGGAGAACTTCCGGTACTTTTCAATGTAATAAAATAAGTTAATCAATAGTATGAGAGGCTGTTTGAACTTTAAAATTCAGGCAGCCTTTTTTTTTGCAGAATATATATAAATTTACATCCCCGGAAAACACAATATCGGTTGGATTAGCATGAATGACGGAACAATCCAATAGTTTTGTCACATACCCTTACTTTATGAAATAAGTACAGAAGACAATCAAACGGCTTTCTGAGACAGAGTTGATAGTATAAAATCTTTGAAATAAAACCTTTTTACTTCAAGCAAATGTGTTTTTTACATTATTTTACACATTATAAAGCGAATATATAAATTTGTTTGAACTACTTTTGTAGTCATTAAACAAAACCAAAAAAAATATGATTTATTTAGCTGATACGGCCAATATTGAAGAGCTTAAAAAGCTCTTTTATTATTTCCCGATTGCAGGAGTAACCACCAATCCCACCATTATTGCTCTTGCTAAACGAAAATTGTCTGATGTTTTACCCGATATTATTGAAATTGTAGAGGATAAGATGTTGCACATTCAAATGATAAGCGATATGGCAATCGATATGGTGCGTGAAGCTAAAGCTTATAAAGCAAAATACAGTCTGGGAGACAATTATTTCGCAAAGATTCCTGTTTCGAAAGAAGGATTCAAAGCAATGCCCATGCTGAAAGATGCAGGGATAAATGTTACTGCCACTGCCATTTTCACTCAGCAACAGGCACTTGTGGCAGCCAGAGCAGGGGCTGACTGGGTTGCGCCTTACGTTAACCGCCTGGATAATATTTCGTCACATGGTATTGAGGTAGTGAAACATATTGTGGAAAATATCGAACACTTCAAACTAAACACGAAAGTATTGGCTGCCAGCTTCAAAACGGTGGATCAGGTTCATCGGGTAAGTATGGTTGGAAGTCATGCTGCTACCATAAATTTTGAAATACTCGAACTTCTGAGAAGCCACCCCATGACTGATATGAGTCTTGACTGGTTTAAAAGGGATGCTCAGGGATATTATGATATAGAGTTTTAAAAAAACTTCATACAACCGAAAGAGGCAGGAATTTTATTTCTGCCTCTTTTTTATTTGGAACAAAACAAACATTCAAGAAAATTGTTTTTATAGAACTCAATTCAGGAAAATCAACCAGTTTAGAAGTTAATATTCAAGCTTTAACCTCAAAATAGCTAATTCGAATCTTCTTAATAATACTTGAATTTGATTCTAAAAATTGTATTATTTCTGAAAAATAAAACGATTAATAAATAAAAAAATATGAAAACAAAAAACATAGTATTTGTTACCGGTGCTTTTGTAAGTAATAGTTGCTGGGACGAATGGAGAACTTATTTTGAAAGTAAGGGTTATAAGACAATTGCTCCACCATGGCCATTTAAAAATGCGTCTGCAACCGAATTAAGAAAAAGGCAACCGAATGATACTGATTTGGCAGCATTAACCTTAAATGAACTGATCAATCATTATGTGAATGTAGTAAAAGGATTTGCCGAAAAACCAATCGTTATAGGGCATTCAATTGGCGGATTAATAACACAACTAATTGTCAACCGTGATCTGGCATCTGCCGGAGTAGCTATTCATCCGGTACCGACGTTGGGAGTATTCCCGTATGAATTATCTTTCTTGAAAGGTGGCTGGAAATCGTTGGGATTATTTACTTCATTAAAAAAAACATATATGATGTCTTTCAAAGACTGGCAATATGCTTTTGTCAATGAAATGCCGCTGGCAGAACAAAAAGCAGCGTATAATAAATTTACAATTCCCGAGTCTAAGACAGTGGCAAGAGGTGGATTGACCAGTGCAGCTAAAGTTGACTATGCGAAACCACATGCTCCGCTATTAATTACTTCGGGCAGTATAGACAACATCATACCGGCACATCTGAACAACCGGAATTTTATAAAATATGAAAAAGGCAGATCTGTACTTGATTACAAAGAGTTTCCGGGTCGTAATCATTTTGTATTGGGGCAGGCAACGTGGAAAGAAGACGCCGACTACATTTTAAAGTGGCTTGATGAACATACTTTTGATGAAAGTCAGGTCGATCACAAAATGGATGAAAAAAGCTCATTCAGGACACTTCAAACTTCATAAAGAATACTAGCTTAAAGAGTAAATTTATATTCATTTCTGATCTTACGTTTACATAGCTATAATCGACTTACATGTTGACTATAGCTATGTTTATTAAGGTATTTGAATTTTTGAACCAATTGATTTGAAGTCGAATCAGCTATTATTCACCTGTGTGATTCTACAAACGATTTCAACCTATCCTCCAACACATTCATTTGATCCATCCTGACAAACGACACGCAGGCACGCAACCCATTAGGATTTTCACTTCCTGTAATAACCAACGAAATGGCTGAAATACCATAATATAAAAATTCTTTCATCAACCCGGCACTGGTCATCCCCGGATAGGCTATTGTAAAATAGAAACCATCCGCCAACTCCCGCTCTTCATCATTATAAACAATATAAAATCCGTATTTCAGGAACAATGCTTTCATCACCCGTGCTTTTTCAGCATAAGGATGGAGGGCTGCAACAAAATCAAATTCACCATCATTCACCGCTTTTAGAACCGTGGCAAGTGCATATTGTGCTGAATGGGAAGTCCCTGCCGTGGTGGCATACAAAACACCATAGGGTATAAAACGGCCTAATATATCGGTAGTAAAATAGTTTTTGAGATTTGGATATCGTCGGGTACGCAGTTTTTCGGATGTAATCATCATTCCGATCCGTTGGCCGGCATAATTGAAGATCTTTGATGCGGAAAGCAACAAAATATAATTATCGGTATAGTGTGCTACGGTTGGCTGAAAAGGAGCTACAGCCGGAATTCCGTAATGTTGCCGGAAATCCATGGCAAAATAAGCAAGATCCTCAATCACAATCACGTCATATTTTGTCGCCAGTTCACCAATCGTTTGCAATTCTCGTTCCGAGAAACAAATCCATGCCGGATTGTTGGGGGAAGAATAACATATGGAACACACATTGCCTTCTTTGAGATACGATTCGAGCTTATCATGGAGTTTGTCACCCCTGAAATTCAAGACGTCAAAGGATTTGAAAGGCAAACCCATCAGCTGTAACTGGGATTTATTAACCGGGAATCCGGGATCAATAAACAGGGTATACGGTTTGTCCGGATTAGTACGTGCAGCTGCCAGCAATGCCGCAAAACTCCCCTGCATGGCTCCAACAGTTGGGACACAATTTAAGGGTGAAACATCAAGATTCATGAACAGGTTCGCAAACCGGGCAATCTCATCCTTTACAACCTGTATTCCTTCAATATTTGGATAAATGGCAGCCACACCTTTGTCCAATGCTTCTTTTTCAGCACTTACGGCAATATCTGTTGCAGGCAATCCGGGCACTCCCATTTCCATATGGATGAATTCCTGACCGCTTTGCTCTTCAATCTGAGCAACAAGTTTTCCCACTTCCCGAATAGACAAGCGGGTAATATCCTGTTCACCAAACTGTTCAAAAAGAGTATCAACAAGAGTTTTAGGTATGGTCATAGGAATACGAATTATTACGAATTTAACGGATTATTATGAATTTCACGAATTTCACTTTCAGTAAATTAACTTTCTGAATAAGTAAAATAATGTCGTTTAGGTTGCATTTTTCTTTTCCGATAAATCGGAAACTTCGATGTGTCTATCAGCTGACGGAATGTGGCTTAGTAACTCCCCAAAAATAGGGATTCCCATTTGTGGCAAAAAAGATAAGACACAAAAACATTAAAACACTAAGTAACACAAAGATAGTATTCAAGAAACACACTTAACTAAAAGGCATTGATAAGTAAAATAATAAAAACTACTCAGCAAAATCAGGATATTGGTAGTTCTATCTTCGAAAGCTGGTTATTTCTTTCTGTTATCAACCACCCTGACAGCTTTACCTTCACTTCGGGCAATGGATTTTGGTTCTACCAGGCTTACTTTAACATGCAAACCGATGGCTGAGTTAAGTGCTTGTTCAATTTTACGGGACAGATTTTGCAAGTCACGAATCGTATCGGTCAATTGCGATTCATCAAGTTCAACTTTCAGTTCCAGCGTATCCAGGTTATTTGCCCTGTCAACATAAAGCATATAATGGGCACTGGTTTCACCCATTTCGAGCAGTACATGTTCAATTTGTGAAGGAAATAAGTTTACACCGCGTATGATCAACATATCGTCACTACGTCCGGTAATTTTCTTCATTCGAACGCTGGTCCTTCCACAGAAACATTTTTCATGGTTCAGGGTGGAAAGGTCATGGGTGTTATACCTCAATAATGGGATTCCCTCTTTTGTCAGGGTTGTAAATACCAATTCCCCTTCTATGCCATCAGCAACTGGATTTTTAGTTTCAGAATCAACAATTTCAGGAAAGAAATGATCTTCATGAACGTGCAATCCATCATGCTGGATACAATCATTTGCTACGCCGGGTCCCATAATTTCACTGAGTCCATAAATATCATGAGCCCTGATACCCCATTTTTTTTCGAGTTCAAGTCGCATATTCTCTGTCCAGGGTTCAGCACCAAAAACCCCGGTTTTAAGTTTCATATCTTTCAGGGAATATCCGTTTTCGGTTAATGCATCGGCTAAATGCAATGCATAAGACGGAGTGCAAGCCAGTACAGTGGAACCAAAATCGGACATAAGTTGTAATTGCCTGCGTGTATTTCCACCTGAAATCGGAACGACAGTACAACCGACGGTTTCAGCACCATAATGAACGCCTAACCCACCTGTAAACAAGCCGTAGCCGTAAGATATTTGCATAATGTCATCTTTTCCTACACCAGCCATGGTTAAACAACGGGCGACTACTTCCCTCCAGTTTTCAATATCGGCTTTCGTATAACCCACCGTAGTAGGTTTTCCGGTAGTACCACTGGAAGCATGAACCCTGACAATTTCATGCAGGGGTACCGCAAATAAATTAAACGGATAATTATCCCTCAAATCAGTTTTATAAGTAAATGGCAATTTCACAATATCATCAATCGAATGAATGTCCGATGGTTTGACTCCTGCTTCAATCATTCTTTTCCGGTAAAAAGGAACATGATTGTACACCCTGTTTACGAGTTTTATTAATCTTTCGCTTTGCAGGGTACGCATGTCTTTACCATTCATGCACTCCATTTTTTTATTCCAGATCAGTTTTTCATGACCATGTACCTGAAAATCATTTTTCATGATACCTGTTCCTTTTTCCGGCATTTTATTTGTCGACTTAACTCCCCTTGTTTCCTGCCTTCTTAATCTTGACTCATCATTCATTATAACATATTCTAAATTCTTGATACTTTGTTTAATTTCTCTGCTAATTATTACTGTTTAATAGGACTATCTTAAATCAGCTTCACTGATAGATTTTAATTTATTTGCAATTATCACCTCAATTGACTTTTCCCGGTTATCGGTTCGTAACATCAATATCGATTTACTGCCAAAACTAAAAGCATAGACATATTCGATGCAGATATCAGCAGCTGTAAATAAGTCCAGGATACGTGACATGGTTCCGGGTGCTGCTTCCATTTCGATCGACAGAACATCATGGATTCTTACCGAAAATTGTTCAGCACGTAGCACTTCCAACGCTTTTTCAGGGTCGGATACAATGGCACGCAAAATGCCATAATCACTTGTATCAGCAACCGTCAAGGCTATTATATTGATGTTGTATTTTGCCAGAACAGCTAATACCTGATTCAGATAACCGGTTTTGTTTTCGAGAAAAACTGAAAGTTGACTGATGGTCATAATAATTGGAGGATTAAATGAAATTGTATTTTATAATTTATGAGACACTTTATGAACGGCTCTCAACGATTTAACGATACAAATTTACATAATTTGACTGAAAAGAAAAACATTTTATGCTGATAAATAAGAATAAAGTACTAATTGAACACATTTAAATTCAATCATCCAACTGTCAGGTAAATTAATTCAAAGTGAACCTATACGAATTTATGTAACAGAGAAGGACATAATCCGGATTATCTTAAAAATTTAAAATCTGTTTAAATCAATTTGATCAGTGGACAAACTCTTAAATTCAACTCTTATATTTAAATTCATTTGGTTGAATAAATAATCAGTTTAAATTTCAGGATACTATTTATTTATTATCTATTGTTGAAATCATTCGTGTAATTTCCATAACAGTTCCAAGTTCACCAATACGTGGGAAAATATTATGAATGCTATTTTCATGAGCCTCTGATACTTTATCGG
>Ga0302215_10003337_pt1 | contig 10827 bp, 7 predicted proteins | sample II_Fen_N3_1_FD_194580 | JGI IMG/M metagenome (GOLD analysis project Ga0302215, IMG submission 194580) | Peat permafrost microbial communities from Stordalen Mire near Abisko, Sweden - II_Fen_N3_1 | ecosystem: Environmental > Terrestrial > Soil > Wetlands > Permafrost | place: Sweden: Abisko... | reverse complement strand
TCGGTAAGTAAGATACGGGTAAATAAATGCTGTAGATGCAAATTCCATTGATTGTGTCTTCCTATTATAAGCCCAAGAATAAAAAGCACGCGCCCCAAGTACATTTTTTATTTGGATACAAATTATACTTGCTACGTTTTTTTTGTCTTTTCGCCAGCTTACTCCTAAATCAAGGTAACAATTTGTCGGGTTTTGATCAGAATATGGCTTTGTCCAGTCAAAAGTTACCACTTTTGCTTGTTGTGATAGTACCATATTGATTGGTGTGGTTTTATATCCTCCTGCCACCGAAAATCGTTCGTTGATACTTATAGTGTTTCTGTTTTTCTTTCCAAAAACAAAATCTTTACCCGATAATATGTTTAATGTGAATCCTTTATCGTATCTTGTAGAATACGTCTCGCCTTTACTTGTTAAATATTGCGATTTGAAAACAGAACCTGTAAAGAGGAAATAGTAATTATTGTTATAAAATTTTTCGAGTGTAAAATCCACACCGTAATTTCGACCTTTACCTTCGTTTGTTAGTCTGTTCCTAAAGTCAAAATACTGTTCAATGTTTAATATTGAGTAAACGCTGTCTTTTATAACCGGGACATCGAATAAAAATTGATAATAAGGTTCTATTTTTATTCGTAAATTTTTATTAATGGCAAAATCATAACCCAATATAAAATGATGTGCTTTAGTTAATTTTAGATTTTTGTTCGGTTGGTTCAACGTTCCGTTTTCCTGGTAAAAATACACTCGAAGCGGTTCTAAGCTACTATGTTTGCCATATCCGAAGCTGATTTTTTGAGATTCGCCAATTTCTTTACTTATTCCTAGACGCGGCTCTAAAATAAATTCGTTGTTTAATCGGAAATAAGTAGCGTGAAAACCTACATTGAATTTCAAACCGGCTGTTGAAATTTGCGATTGAGTATAAGCTTCTAGGCGATTTGTGCTACCGATTTCATCATTCAGTGTCACCATTGGAGGCGTTTGGTTAATCGCAACGCTATTTTTAAGTTTGTAAAATAAATTATTCAACATAATACCGGTTCTATTGGTATGCTTGTCACTAAATTTGTGATTTATAAATGTTTTAAAAGTGAATTTTCCTTCCATTGTGTTGTTTCCAAGGTCTGGTTCTGAAATGAGATTATTATTCAGTCTTTTCTCGTTTAATAACATTCCATAAGCCGAAGCCACTAATGAACTGTTGATATAAGTTTGGCTTCCAAATATTATTTTGTGGGTTAAACCTATTGCACCTGTACTTTCATTTAAAGAAAAGGAATAGCGATTACTATCATACGTCCAGGTTGAAGAGTCTTTTTTCTCAGTGTCAACAATATTATCAATGCCACCAACCCCCCAAAGTGAAAAAGTACCTAATTTTTTTGTGGGGAAATTAAACTTAAATGATAAATCCTGGTAGTTCGGTACTTGGGTCGTTGGTAGTAAAAAGGAAATTAATGAAAATGTAGAATACCGGTAATTAATTAAATAGGAAGCGGATTTACCTTTCACAAATGGTCCTTCGGCTGCAAAATCTATTCCCATATCACTTATTTGAAAGGTATATTCTCTTTTCTGATTATTGCCCGAACGCATACGCATATCAAACACACCGGATAGTGCGTTCCCGTATTCTGCTGCAAAAGCGCCCGTAAAAAAATCGGAACTGGTAAGTAGTTGGTTACTAAGAATAGAAACCAATCCTCCACCAATCAAATTTATATTAGAAAGATGATTCGGGGCAGGTATTTCCACTCCTTCTAAGTTCCAACTGGTATATTTTGGGTTATTTCCTCTGATAATTAAGGCATTATTTTGTATATCTCCCGTGCTAACTCCAGCAAATGCTGAAACCATGCGTGCCGGATCATCCAATCCACCGGCATAACGACGAGTTTCTTCTACCGAAAAAGTCCGTCCACTAATGAAATTCATCGAATTTACAGTTTCGTTTTTAGTTCTGGAGTTTGTGATAATAACTTCTTTTATTGTTGTTTGCCGTACATCGAGAGAAATGTTTAATTCGGCTTGTTTCCCGGAACCAATATAAGTGTTTGGAAAAATTGCAGCTTCGTAACCTAACAGACTGGCTCCTATAGTATATTTTCCGATGGGTATATCTTTGATTAAAAATTCTCCTTTTTCATTGGAAATAGCTGTAATCAATGGATTAGTGCCTTCAATCGATATTTTTACACCCTGTAGTGGTATTTCTGATAGTTTATCAATAACAATTCCACGCATTGATTGGTGTATTTGTGCATTCAAACACCAATAGTTAAGTGAAATAATTAATAGAAATAATAATTTTGTTTTTGACATATATAAGTTTAAATTTAGTTTAACGCTGTAAAAGTAGCGATTATTTCAATTATTTTTCATATTTCTAAAAAAAATAACGTTTCATGTTGTCATTTTCAACTTTCTTGTATTCAGCTATTTCAAATTTTTCTCAAACATTTATGTTGTAAATTTTATGAGTGCAAAAATACTCCTATCTTTGTGTCTTAACTATTTTCAATGTTCAAGTGTTTGTATTCATAAGTATTCATTTTTAATTCGTTAATTATGTACAAGATATTATCTGTTAATCCTGGATCAACGTCCACCAAATTTGCTGTTTATGAAGACCAAACATTAATATGTTTGCACACCATTCGTCATACTTTAGATGATCTTAAATCTTTTGTAACTTTGTACGATCAGCATGAGTTTCGGAAAAAATTGATGTTGGATTACTTGAAAAATGATGGTGTTGATTTAATGGATTTATCAGCAGTTGTTGGTCGTGGAGGTATGGTTCGTCCTTTAGAATCGGGTGTTTATGCTGTAAATGATAAATTGATAGCCGACCTGAAATCGTTTTATGCAGCAGAACATGCAAGTAATCTGGGTGCTGTTATTGCTCAAGATATTGCCGATACTGTTCCTGGATGTCGCGCTTTTATAGCCGATCCGGTAGTTGTAGACGAATTGCAAGATGTGGCTCGAATTAGTGGATTGCCTCTAATTCCTCGTATTTCGATGTTTCATGCACTGAATCATAAAGCCATTGGACGCAAATATGCCGCTGCAATTGGTGTACCCTATGAAAATCTTGATTTGGTCATTGCACATTTAGGTGGTGGAATATCGGTTGCTGCGCATCGTCAAGGTAAAGTAGTGGATGTAAATCAGGGATTAGATGGTTATGGACCTTTTTCTCCCGAACGTTCTGGAACTTTGGACGCAGGACAGCTGGTTAGTTTGTGCTATAGCGGTAAATATTCCGAAGCCGAAATTCGCAAAATGTTGGTTGGCAATGGTGGTATGATGGCTCATTTAGGTCTAAATGATGTACTTAAAGCAGAGAAGCGCGTAGAATTGGGCGATGATAATGCTAAGTTAATTATTGAAGCTATGGCTTATAATATTGCTAAAGAAATAGGTTCTATGTTGACAGTACTAGAAGGCAAAAGTAATGCAGTAATACTTACGGGAGGCATTGCACACAGCAAATTTGTAGTGGATTATATAAAAAAAATGATTTCACCAATGGCAAAAGTAGTTGTTTATCCCGGCGAAGATGAAATGGAAGCACTTGCCATGAGTGGATTACGTGTGCTTCGGGGGGAAAAGGCAAAAGAGTATTAATTGTTTGTATATATGATTCGAAGACTAAAATTTCAATTTGACTTAAAAAATATTAAAATTTAAATTTTACAGTGTTGATTATTAGTCTTTTTTCTCCATTAAGCATTTGGTTGTTCGCCGGTTTAAATCCACGTGTTTGTGTAACAATGGCTTTTTGTTCGTTTGTTATAAAAGTATAACCATCAATGGTTTTAGTTTCTAAATTGGGGAAAGCACTGGTTTGTCCGTTTAAAACCAGCGATTCGCAACCAAATGGTGCTGCACATACAAAAGTTTCGGGTATTTGAACCACTTTGTTTATTTGTTCAGAATTTATGTAGTAGTCATTCATCAACAATACTTTAGATCCGTCGGCCATGTAATAGATAAAACGCAAGTAGCACTCGTGATTACATCGTACATAGAGTTTGAGAGTGTCATTTTCGTGATAGAGTAAACTCTCATTTCCCTTATTTGTCCAAAGATCAAGATTCAAACCACCGCCTATAATTTCGCCTTCTTTGAAAATTTTCAAACGTGTTCCGGCTTCTTCAAATTTTTCGGGTAACCATGTTATATTGTTTGTTGTAAACCATTCTTTTGCCAATAATGCTTCGGCACCTGCAAGTATAGCGCCATCTTTTCCTTTCACTGTCCCGATTATGCGTAATTGATTATTCTCAACCCAATAAACACCGGTTAATAATGCATCTGCAAACACCTTACCTTCATTATTTGAAGTTTCAATAATTGAAATTCCTTTGTCCGAAATTTTTTGTTTTATCGAAGCAAGAAGAGTACTTGAAAATACACCAGCCATTTTACTGTCCTGATATGTAAATGGAAGCACTTGTAATTTTATATTTTGTCCTTTCAATTTAGCAGCAATAGCATCCGCCAATATATCTGCAGCTTCGGTGGAATTAATGGCGGTAATGTGCGAAACATCTTCCAGTCCGCGACGTACCTGTGTGGAAAGCTGTAGTAAATCGGCTTGTTGTGCTTGTTTTGTCAATGCTTGAACTATTGAATAATTGGCTTCCATCTCGGCAAGTAAAGGAAGGCAATCGCGAAAACAACGCAGTGCAGCCTCATTTTTTGACGATTTACGGTATTGTTCTCCTTCTTGAAGAAGTTCTATTACTTTTTCTCGTTTTACTTTTGATTTGGCTTGGTAATAATCACATAAATCGACCGTGCGTACATAAGCAAAAGCGTACAGTTCTTTATTCTTTTTATCTTCCCATATTTCAGTTTTCAAACCGGGCAATTCAGCATTGGCAAAAGTGACTGTCGTCTGCGAATAATTTTGTGTGAGAGTTTTGTTATGTTCGTCCGATTGAAGCATACTTTGGCTTGATACGTTTACGGTAATGCTCTCTACAAGTTCGCTTTTAGCATAACCTGTCAAAGCCCGAAACTGATCTTCAATAGGTTTATCTGACTCTTTTTTTGAAGTTGAAAACCCTGTCAAAAAGATTGCTTGTGGATACAGTTGTTTACGTGCATCAAAATCGACCCACGTTGGTGTCTGAGCTTCTGATTGTATTACAGTAATTAGAAGAATGAGTGTTGTTAATATTCTTGAGATTTTCATATTTTAAGGTGTTGTATTCTAAATGAATATTGTTTAATTGTTAGAATGTGGAAATTTGATATGGATTTTTGATGACCGTAACTAATATAGATTTTTATACTGCAAAAATACTAAAAGTATTTAGTTTTTAGCGTGTTGTCCAAAATATATTAGTAATAATCTATTCAGAAGATTGTTTCTTTTTTTAGATAGATAATATTGGTAATTGAAACGTCCGCATGAACCGATCGAAACGAACTAATTTACATTTGTTTCGTGCTCAATAACTTGATTAAATGATAATTGAAAGTTTCGATAAGATGCTATATATGGCTTCAACCAACGTCGCTGCTAGAAGGAAAGCATGTCACCCCTTTGATTTAACGGCTTTTTCCTCAGATTATAACAGACTTTTGCATCTTCTAAATTTTCTGCCCTGACTCGCGAGTTCCAAGCTGCTGGAGTAGCTATTTTCTTTTTTTTTTCGATAATCATCTTTTAATAGCCATAAAGCATTAAATAACTATAATTGTTACTTTATATTATATCGCAAGCGATATATATACTTATATTTGCATCGCAAACGACATAAATTAATGACTAAAAAATATAGTGCAATATGAAAACAAATTTTTATCAATTCAGTGCAAAAACATTACAAGGCAAAGAGCTTAGTATGAATGCTTATGCAGGTAAGGTTATTATTGTAGTAAATACCGCCAGTAAATGCGGTTTGACACCTCAATATGAAGGATTAGAAAAGCTTTATAAAGAATTTAAAGATAAAGGACTTGTAATACTTGGATTTCCATGCAACCAGTTTGCAAATCAGGAACCGGGAGGCGCAAAAGAAATTTCAGAAGGATGTTTGATAAATTATGGTGTGTCATTTCCGATGTTCTCAAAAATTGATGTAAACGGTGTTAATGCAGATCCAATTTACAAATATCTAAAAAAAGAACTCAAAGGAACGTTTGGCAACTTTATTAAATGGAATTTTACGAAATTTTTAATTGACAGAAATGGAAAGCCTAGTAAACGGATTGCACCAATTACAAAACCGGAAAAAATACGAAAAGATATTGAAAAATTATTGGCATAAAATTAAACTATCGGAGGATAACAAACCATTTCACTCGGAAATTTTTATTTCAAAAACAAATACACATGGCTTACGAACAACTTAAACTTGAAAATCAACTTTGTTTCCCTTTTTACGCCGTATCACGTTTGATTACCAGAGCGTATCAGGACGACTTGGAAGCTTTAGGTATAACATATCCTCAATATTTAGTAATGTTGGTGTTATGGGAAAAAGGCGAAAGAACTGTAAATGAGATTGCTGATGAATTGATATTGAATACCAACACGATTACTCCTTTGTTAAAAAGGATGGAAAGTATGAATCTCCTTACACGTGTCTCGTCTAAAATCGATCAGCGTAAAGTTATAATTAGTTTAACGCCGATGGGAAAAGATATGCGCGAACATGCTGCTGAAATTCCTCTTCGATTCATGCAAAAATTGAAGATCGAGCCTACAGAACCTCAGTTAAAAGAGTTAAACCAACTGAAAACGCAACTAAATGAATTAATTACACTATTAAGAAACATAGATAAATAGAAGATTATGAGCAAACGTATTTTAATATTCGCTTTCGTATTGTTTAACTTGATTGCCACAAAGGCACAGGAGAACAAAGAGTTTTATCAAATAACGGTAACCAGTATTCAGGGTAAGGAGATGAATCTTGAAAGTTATAAGGGGAAAGTTATACTTATTGTAAATACTGCAAGCAAGTGTGGATTTACTCCTCAATACAAGGGACTTGAGGAGATTTATTCGAAATATAAAGACAGGGAATTTGTAATCCTCGGATTTCCCTGTAATCAGTTTTTCGGTCAGGAGCCCGGAACAGCAGAAGAGATTCAACAGTTTTGTACGCTGAAATATGGTGTTACCTTCCCTATGTTTCAAAAAATAGAAGTGAATGGTGAAAACACACATCCTCTGTATAAATTTTTAAAAGAACAACTTCCACTGGATGGCAAGAATGATATTCGTTGGAATTTTGAAAAGTTTTTAATTGATAAATCAGGGAAACCTATAAAGAGGTTTTCACCAAAGACTAAACCGGAAGATTTAGTAACTGATATAGAATTATTGCTGAAATAAAATGTAATTGAATTAGCAAACCAAACAGATACACCGTTTTACAAATAGAAACAGCCGTATTTAAACGGCTGTTTCTATTTGTAAATGGGATTCTATTTACAATTTATTCTTCTTTAATTTTTTCATTCCTTTATCTGCCAATTTTTGTTCACGAGCAGCTCTCTTAGCAATTTTACGTTCTTCCATAATCTTTTTCACGTATTCGATATATGATATAACGTAGCGCATTTTTTTTGATTCAATTAAATCATCCATTGTAATCATGATGCCGGTTTCATACACAGAACCAAAATCCTGATCGAAAATGCTGCCAAACACACGCATAGTGTCGGTTAAACCAATATAAGCCTGAAACATTGATGGAACGGTTTCACCCTCTAGTCGAATTGCTTTTTGTAGTGCTTTGTAATTATGAGCAGAATCTTTTTCAATAAAAATTTCTTTTGCTCTGGCTTTGCCTTCGGCCGAAACCTTTACAGTAACTAGTGGATGAATTAGTTTATCCGGATCAGGAAAATAGCGAAAAAGATATTCGTAAATCAACTCACGACCAATTGTGGGATAGCTGTTGTAAATAGTTACTTTTCCAATAAAATAGCGTGCATTTTTAACTGTATGGGTTAAAGCTCCTAAACCATCCCAAAGGTTATCCAAAGCAAAAAGGCTTTTTGTCCCCATTTTGGATGTTTGATAATCGGGTTGCACAAAAGCTCTACCTAACTCAATAGTATAGGGAAGATAATCTTTAATAAATTTATCGCTAAAATTAAACAAATGCGTCATCACAAACCGTGGTTGACCATTTTCATAAAATCCAACTTCTGAGCCGGGAAGATAACGATAGCCACCAATAATCTCCTCTGCAACTGGATCCCATACAATTAGCTGATAATATGGTTTTTCCATATAATCGTATTCATCAGTATCAATCTCATCACCTGTTCCTCCCCCTCCAGCACGAAAGGATATTTCGCGAAGACGACCGATTTCACGCATTACATTCGGTGCCTGATGCGCTGTTAAAACGTAAATATCGTTGTGAGCCTTATTGGTGGGACGTAAAAAGTATTCCGATTTTAGCTCTCGTTTTAAAATTTCTTTGTCAACGGGAGCAATGATCTGCTTCATCATAAAGTTGTCTTTGAGTATTTACCTTGAATACGGTTGTACAAAAGTAACTCTTTTTTGATGTTTTAGCCAATAGTTTAATACTAAATATATGCCTTTTCAAAAATTATTAAAGCTTTTTGATTCATTTCTGAATTATTTTGCACATTTTCATTTCAAATGTGTTTCTTATCAATCATTGTAACCTACAAAATCCATAACACACATATATCCATACTTTTTATGCGTACCATAATAAACACCTATTTTGTTGTAGAAATTATTAAGTATATTCGTTCGGTGTCCTCTCGAAGGAACTCCATCGTCTACCAGTAAGCTCACAACAATTTCTCTGGCGGAGTTTTGTCCATAATCAATATTCTCGGCACAACAATAATACGGGATTTTAAATTTCTTTATGCGCTGAATAAAAGTTTCTCCATTTGGGCAATTATGACCAATTTGTTCAGTTTTTCCTTGTAAATCGGCATGGTATTTCGACATTTTGTAAAGCTTTTTGTTCGGGTAAATTATCAAACAAGGAGTAGCACTGTTTAGCTCCTTAATGCACTCTTCCACTGCCTTTGAACCCTCTTTAGTTTGCATCCAACGATCATCATTTGATTTATATACAGTTCCGTCAAATTTACTAAGCATGGGTTTAATATACAGTTCGGCGTATTTTTTGGGATTGGTTCTGGCCATATTTAACTCCAGGATAACATTCCGTTCAATCTGTTGTAAATAGACAGAATCTCTGGCAGTATCTAACTTTTTCATATCCCAATGAAGTGAATCTTTTACGTAGTGCTGTGGTTCCATTTGATTTGTCCTACTTACAGAACTTGTTTGTGCTATTATTGGCACAATTGAATCACTTAGTACGAAAACAAAAAACAGAAAGATTTTAAATATAAATCCGTTCATAAAGGTAATTAAGACATTAAAAGATCAAGTCCATAATACTAAAAAAAGAAGACACACCGGACTAATAATCCGATGTGTCTTCATTTTTTTACTGTTTTGCATTATAAAGTGATGTTATCTCAGTGGTAGTTAATGCTTTGTTATAGAAGCGAACATTGTCCATTGATCCACTAAAATTACTATTTCCTAAACTAGTGAAATCGTGATTATTCCAATCCATAAAGATTGTAGAAAAACTTTCGAACAATGTTGAATCTATATAATATTTTAGTTTACTACCATCCCATGAAATACATAAATGATGCCATACATTATTCAATAAAGTTGAACTTAAGTTATTTGAAAATCGGCATCCACTGTATTGTAAACTTACTAATAGTACAGAACTACTTTCAATCATAATACCGCTATAACCATCCTTCTTCATTATATTGAAATTTGATTTATTTGTTTTTATCCATATTGAAAAAGACCAATTGCTTGAACTTGGCATGATTTGATAAGGGATATTAATAAATCCAGTTGTTCCATCGAACGTAGTTGAATATCCTGTAGAATTTGGAGTTGAAGAATTGAAGGTTACACCTCCACTTATAACTCCATTGTAGCTTCCTAATGCATCGTTACAATTTTGACTATTAAAATTATAAAAAGCCAATAAGCCATCAGAAACTGTGTAAGGATCTGCAGCAGTTTTGAATGTCTGTTCACTTCCATAGGCTGTTCCGGCACTATTTACGGCATAAGCACGCACATAATAAGTAGTATTTTGGGACAAACCGGTGGCATTGCCGGTAAATGAACCTGTAGTGGTTGTATTATTTCCTGCCACTACCTTTGTACTTGCCACTGTAGGACTTGAAGTTGTAGCATAACAAAAGCCATATTCGGTTACCGTTTCGCCTGCACCACCAACATCGGTTATATTTCCGGCCAGAGTTGCCGAATTATATGTCAGGTTGCTTGCAGCACTTGTTGTTAATGTAGCCAGAGCGGGCGAAAGAGTCGTAAATTGAACCTGTGTACCATAATTTGTACCATCTGCATTTGTGGCATAAGCTCGAACATAGTAAATTGTACTTTTATCTAATCCGGTTATAGCACTTGTAAACGAACCAACATCTATTTTTGCGCCTAACATGGTTTTAGCATTCGAAGTAGTCGGATTCTGCGAATTACTCCAACAGTGACCATATTGAGTAACATTGCTTGTACCTAAATCAGAAACATTTCCTAAAGCTTGTGCTCCTGACAATGTAATACCAGTCACACTGCCTGTATTTACAGTTGGCGCAGCCGGTGTCACCGTTTTAAGTTCTACTTGCGCTCCATAACTTGTTCCATCCGAATTAATGGCATAAGCACGTACATAGTACGTTTTGCCCGATTCCAATCCGGTAAGAGTACTTGAAAATGCACCTGCAAAT
>Ga0302215_10003336_pt1 | contig 10829 bp, 3 predicted proteins | sample II_Fen_N3_1_FD_194580 | JGI IMG/M metagenome (GOLD analysis project Ga0302215, IMG submission 194580) | Peat permafrost microbial communities from Stordalen Mire near Abisko, Sweden - II_Fen_N3_1 | ecosystem: Environmental > Terrestrial > Soil > Wetlands > Permafrost | place: Sweden: Abisko... | reverse complement strand
GATACGAATACCGTACCAGGCAACCGTGTACGAACCACCCATACCCAAAATGGAATAAAACAGCACATATAAAAGTGTACCTACTGATTTTCCCTGAAGTGCAAGAAAGTAATACGACATAATTACAGCAACAAATGCAAAAAGCATCAGTAGGAATTTTCCTTGTTGCAACAAATACGTCCGGCAAGTTTGATAAATGATTTCAGAAACCTTGAGCATAGAAATATGCGCTTTTTGTTTCTTAACCTGCGAGAATAAGAATAAACTGATGCCAAGTGTAAAGCAGATTACCAATGCTCCGTAGAACAGGAAGTCCCATGCTGTAACTGTTTGACCGAGAATGTGGAATGTTCCGGCATGTAAGTCCGGAATAGCTATGTCTGCCTCACTGGCAAACGTTTTGGCTGATGTGATTAATGCTAAGAATAGTAGCATCGCAGCCCGTTTGAACTGTTTCATAAGTACTTGAGAATAATTTAAATGTTATAAAATATGTAGATTTAAAATTGAAAAAAAATTTTACAAAATTAAGCAATATATTTTATATGTACAATATGTATTTTGAGAAGCAGCAAACTTTTATTTGTGTTTTTATGTTAGTTTATTGTTGATTTTTTCGTTTGTATTTTCTATCAAAGGATTAAAAAATAGTCTTTTATGAACTTAATTTGATAAAATTGATAATATAATCCAGCATGAACAGAAAAATATAATCGTGTCAATTATTCCACTATTAATGGTAATAATTGCACATAAATAATATTATTCCAAAGCAAATCATAATTGTTAAATAACGCTATTTTGAAAAGGTCTGGTTAAAAACATAAGGATAGATAATAACAGCATAAATAATTGGATAAACCTCGTTTTTTTGAATATTATTGGATTCTCCTATTCGAAATATAAATATTACAATATTGTTAATTATATATTTGAGGTTTGTTGATAATGTGTGAAGATTTTATAGATTCATTTACACCTAAAACGTCAAAATTTCCACACTTAAATAATACAATTTATATACATTTGCAGCCGATAGAAATTTTCTGTTATTAACTTTAATATATAATCTTATGAGAAAAAAGTTTTTTATTTCAATTTTTGCACTTTTGCTGTGCTTAGGCTATGCACACGGGCAAACTACCTATGATTTCACTGATGGAACGTTAATTACGAATAAGCAGAGTGCTGATGGCTCGCTTAAATTAGGTGGTGCTTATGCTTACAATAGCGGTGGCTATGGTCTGGATATGAAAAAAAGTAATGTGATTAAAATTGCAGTTGTCGGAAGCAGTACGCTCAAGTTTTTGGGGTCTGTATATTCAAGTCTGAGTCTGCAAGGAGCATCAAAAGCAGGAGTAAATTTAGGTACTCAATTAACAAAAGTGAGTGTAGATAAAAGCGATACTTACGATTTTGTTTATAACGGTGTTGCTGATACTTTGATATTTACTGCTGTATTAACAGGAACTTCAGGATCTGATGTTTATCTTCCAAGAATCGTAGTTACACCTGCCCAGTTGGGAGCAAGTACTTCAACTGCTGTAAAAAATATTATTTACAATTTTGATTTACGGGATGGTAGTATAATACCTACCACTACTACAGGAAATACTCCTATTACAGCCGGACTTTTCGGTTTGACAGTAGGGAGCTCCAATACTTACGGATACAATGGGACTCAACACGGTTCGATATTAAAACTTGGAAATCAGATTACACTACAGGTTGCCGGTAACTCATATATTAAGGTCGGCGGTGACCAATACTCAGCTGGTAATATTAGTCTTTCAAGCGCAACTGGTAGCTTTGATGTAAGTTCAAAAGCTGCAGCTTCTCCTACTTATCCTTTATCAACTGTTGATTTTCTTTATGTTGGAACCGCAGGCACGGTAACATTGAGCTTTTCAGGAACAACTTATGTTCCATATATATCCATTGTTCCTTACCCTTACGCTGTAGAATTAACTCCATGGGTACAAAAAGCTGGAGAGATTGTTGTAAACGGAGTCACTGTTGGTCTGACTGCAGGAGCAAATATTTCGGCTAATCCGACAGTAACAGTTGCTGCAGGAACAGTTATTAGTGCTACTCCGGATATTGCCTCTATTCGTATCAATTTGGCTGGTAAATCGTTATCCAGTGTTGCAACTACTTATTCCGGCAATATATCCGGAGTAACTGTAAGTGGTGATACGCTAAAAGTAACTTATGCCGATGCTGCAACTAAACCGTTCAGTTATAAAATTCTTGTAAAGGATAACAGTACATCCGTTGCTGCTGTAGCAGGTCAAACATATAGCTATATGTTTATGGATGGAAGTGTGCTTCCACAGACTTCTTACAGCTCGTTAAGATACAAAACTTTTGTTTCAACTGATGGTATTTTGACTTTAAAAAGTAATAATGACACCATAGCACAACAATTTGGATATCATGATTCTGCACATGGTGCAGTGATGTTTCCTGGTAACTCAATGAATTTTATTGTAGCAGGAAATGCAACTATTACCTTTGGAACTTGCCAATATGGTAGTTCGAAAGATGCAGTTTTTGAACTTAAAGATGCTACAGGTAAAGTGCTTGGTTCGGTTCAGGCTAAAGATACAATCGCTGTAGAAGGAACTCACAGTATTAGTTATGCTGGTGCGGGCGGTCTTATTACTGCTACCTTGAAGAGCGCATTGTATCCGAAAGGCGAAATTTATATTCACAGTGTTGCTATTGAAAATGCCGCTAAGATTGTGAAAACCGTTAAGACAGATGTTTGGGATTTAGGTGCTGCTCAGTTGGATACAGCCAAATACAATAACAAGTTGAATGTTGCAACTATCAACGGATGGTATGCTTCATCAATCGTTGTTGGTTCAACCGCAAACACACTTCCTTCATTTACTTCAGGTGTTCTCAGTTGGGTAGGTGTTTCTACGAGTGATCGTTTAAGAACTTCCAATACTAGTTTAACTCGTTACGATGCAAATAGTTGCCCGGCTTACGTAACAACAGGAACGAAGACAGATACATTGACTGGTGCAATTTATGTGAATTCTGCAGCTGTTTCTTCAAGATATATAGGTTTAACACTTAGTGCAGACGATGAAGTGACATTGTATACCAAAGCAGGAAGCAGTGCAGGTAAACTTACTTTCCAATACATGGGTGATGCTACTCAAAAAGACGTTGTTAACACAACAACTACGGTAGCTATTGTAAAATATGTGGCTAAAAAAGCTGGTGCATATCATATCTACGATACAGTTGATAAACCTTTCTATTACCGTATTTTAAGAAAAGATGCTACGTATATTACTCTAAGTGGTAATCTTAATTTGACCGATGCACCTGGTATTCCTTCTGGATATAGCATTGTGTTGACAAATGCTGCCGGCAAAACATGGAATGATACAATTCCTTCGGGCATTACAAGTTATAGTTTGAAGGTTCCTGCAGGATATACATATTCGTTAAGTATTGGCAATGCTAATGGTTATATCATTACAAACGGAGCTTCAATAACCCTTACTATCGACGCAACACACGAAATCGCTATCAAAAAAGTGATAACGAATGCATTATCTGGTACAATAACAGGACTTACTGCTACTCAATTGGCAAAAACAACCTTGGCTTTCACTCCAACCGTTGCTAAGATTTTTGTTCCGGTACCTGTAATAAATTCCACCGCTGCTACTTACTCTGTTTCTATTGAACCAAATTGTAAATATAAAATTGCTGCAACAGGCATTAATGATTATTATATTGCTGTTGATACAATTAATATTAAGCGTGATTCCGTTAGAGCAATTGATTTCCTTGCGAAACCTGTCTATCCTATAACATTGACTGCAGATGGATTGACCGATGCACAGAAAGCATTATTGAAAACAACATTCACAAATTTGAATGAATCGGGTTATTCATATACTTTCACTGGTTTAAGTGGAATTACATTAAGAGATGGTGTTTATAAAATTACTTGTGCAGGTTTAGATGCCTATCCGTTGCAATTGGGAGCTACTTCTAATTTAAAAGTGACTGGTGCAGCAGCTTCAAAAGCCTTGGCATTTACAGCTGTAACAAACTGGTCGTTCGATGATGCAACAATTACTAGTGGAACTACCACTTCCTATAAAGGAATGCTCTTTACTGGAACCGTTTCTAATAACATTACAAGTGGACATTTAGTCCTAACTGGAACCGGAACAGCTCAGGTGCCTGTAAATCCGGGACAAAAGCTGATTGTTAGCTATTATTATACTGCAAGATTTGTAGTTGTTGCGGGTGATACACTTACAACCAATACTCAGAGTACTGCATCGATTCTTACAAAAGAATATGTCTATTCAGGTATTGCTCCTGGCTACATGACTATTACCAATATTACAGGAACAACAACCTATCTGCCAGAAGTAAAAGTTGCTTCTACACTACCTTATTCTGCAGTTATCACAGTGGGTACGGGTAAAAATTATCAGACTATAAATGATGCCTTGGCTGCTGCCCGTTCTATGGTTCGCCCATCTAAACAACGTGTAAAGATTATGGTTGATCCGGGTAACTACGAAGAAATGTTGTTGATAGATGTAGATAGTGTTTCTATTGTTAACGCTTCTTCAACTCCAAGCATTGCTTTGGCTAATAAAGGCGTTGATATTGATGCTAATGCGGTCAGAATCACTTCTTACTATGGTCACGGTTACAACTATTACAGTATGGGGACAGATCAGAAATGGAGTGCCGATGCTTTGAGAGTGAATACAGAAAATGGTTACACAACTTATGCTAATACCGGTAGCGGTACAACCAATGGTTCGTATTGGAATGCAACTGTTATAGTTTCTGCAGCCGGTTTCAACGCTGATAATATCATCTTCGAAAACTCATATAATCAATACATCTCCAAAAAAGAATCTCAAGATGTAGTACAAGAATGGGCTACAGGAGGTAAAGGAACTCGTCCTACAAATTTAGGAAATACAGCTGTTCAGAACAAGAGTTTTGTAGAAAGAGCTGCTGCTATAGCTTACCTAAAGAGTGGTGATAAGAGCATACTTTACAAATGTAGAATCGTTGGTCGTCAGGATTCATACTTCGGTTCAGAAGGTGCAAGAATTGTAAATTACAAGGGCGTAATCATGGGTGGTACCGATTATATCTTTGGTGGTATGACATTGGTTGCATATAAAACTGATTTGGCTATGAATACGAGCGAAGTAAGCACAGATGTTTCTTACCTTACAGCTGCTCAGCAAAGCACTGCCCGTGGATATCTGATGTACGGATGTACAGTGACATCAGCTAAACCAGGAACGGAAACTGCTTCTACTTATTTGTCGAAACCGGGTGAGCTTGGTCGTCCATGGCAAGCTACAACCAGTGAAGTTGTATTTTACAATACAACGATTGAAGCAACTAATAACCCTGATTTTGCTGGCAAGTCATTGATTGCTCCCGAAGGTTGGTTAACATCGTTGGGTGGACAATCAGACAAGTGTTATGAATTTGGTACAATTGAAAAATCTGGTGAAAATAATTCCACCAGCCGTGCTTCATGGTCACATATACTATCTACTCCAACTTTAAGTGATGCTACAGCAATAACTACTTTCAACTTCACCAAAGGTTCTGATAACTGGGATCCAATTGCTCAATTGATTGCTAATGATCCTATTACCGGAGTTATTGTGCCACAATCCTCATCACTTCATGTGTATGCAAATGGAAACAGAATTTTTGTATCCAATGTAAAAGATAATACGCAGATTAATATCTATGGCTTAGATGGAACTTTAGTTGAAACACGTCAAATTAGTGCTGATGCTAATTTTGTTACTGGTAAAGGATTATGGATTGTTAAATCTGTAGCAACAGATGGTAATAATGTAATTAAAGTGCTTGTTCAATAAGCAGATTAATTACTGATTTTTTGAAGAGGTTGTTCATTTTGGACAGCCTCTTTTTCGTAGATTTATCTAGTGATTTTCATGTGGTTAATCTGTTTCACTTCAATAAAAAATAAAAAAGATGCATGTTCATATTTCGGTACTCATAATTAAAAAAAATCTTGATTTTTTCGATTTATGCTCTTCATATTTTCGAGAACTGAGAATTGCTATAAAAAACGGTATTTAAGTCAATTATTCCACCGATAAAGGTCATTTTTTGAACATTGTAAATAAAACAAAATTATACTTTTGTTGCAGAAAATACGATATAAATAATTTTTATCTTGCCAGCTTAATGAAAGGCAAGAATTTATTTAATAATACTTTAAAGTAAAAAAACACATCTGTTATGTCAAAGTACGAACAAAAAAAATGGATGAATAGAGGGATAGCTCCAATATTTTTATTGAGTTTATTTCTTTCTTCTGGTAAAATGGAGGCCAAAAATCCTTATGAGCAACTCTACAAAGATCTTCCATTCACCATGGAGAAAATAGATGCTCCGGTTTTTAAAAATAATGTGGTTTCAATTACTGATTTTGGAGGCGTAGGTGATGGCAATCTGCTCAATACAGAAGCATTCAGCAAAGCCATTGATGCGCTTTCGGCAAAAGGTGGTGGAAAACTTATTGTTCCAGCCGGAGTGTGGTTTACAGGACCAATATTGTTGAAATCGAACATAAATTTGAACCTGGAAAAAGGAGCTTTGATTCTTTTTTCACCAGATTTTAATTTATATCCATTGGTAAATACCTGTTTTGAGGGTTTGCAAACTCGTCGATGTCAATCGCCAATATCAGCCCGTAATGCTGAAAATATCGCCATTACAGGTGAGGGTTCTGTTAATGGTTCGGGTGAAGCCTGGCGTCCATTGAAAAAATCGAAAGTAACTGAAGCTTATTGGAAAACAGTTGTAAAATCTGGTGGTGTGCTTAAAGACCCTACTTATTGGTTTCCAACTGCAAAGTCGATGAAAGGAGAATCAATTAGTGATATGAATGTGCCACGTGGTGTACTTACTGATAGTCAATGGCTTGATGTTAAAGATTTTCTGCGTCCTGCAATGGTTAATTTTATAGAATGTAAAAATGTACTTTTGCAAGGTGTTTTGTTCGAAAATTCACCAAGCTGGAATTTACATCCTTTGATGTGTACTAATGTTATTATTGATAATGTGTTAGTGCGTAATCCATCATTTTCTCAAAATGGTGATGGAATAGATGTGGAATCGTGTAAGAATGTAATTATAGTAAAAAGTACTTTTGATGTAGGTGACGATGCAATTTGTATAAAATCAGGTAAAGACAAGGAAGGTCGCCTTAGAGCACGACCAACAGAAAATATGATAGTTGATAATTGTAAAGTGTTTCAGGGTCATGGAGGATTTGTTGTCGGAAGTGAAATGTCAGGAGGTGTAAAGAATATTTCTGTACGCAATTGTCAGTTTTTGGGCACAGATGTTGGACTACGTTTTAAAAGTAATCGAGGTCGGGGAGGAGTGGTTGAAAATATCTATATAAGTGATATTTATATGTTTAATATTGCTACTGATTCATTTTTGTTTGACTTATTTTATGGAGGTAAATCGGCATCCGAAGCGTTGGATGATGGCGATAGCAAACCAAAAGAAAACTTAATTCCTGCTGTAAACGATGAAACTCCGTCTTTTCGTAATATTTTTGTAAAGAATATTGTTTCAAGAAATGCTCGTAGAGCCATGTTTTTCAATGGATTGCCAGAAATGAACATATCCAATATAAATGTAGAGAATGCATATATTTCATCGCAATATGGCATCTCAATATGTGAATCAGATGGAATAAAGTTTAAAAATATACATGTTATACCTAAAATAGGTCCCGCTATCTCATTACAAAATGTAAAGAACTTCGTCATAGAAAAGTTTACTTATCCAGATTCACTCTCACAGGTTGTAAAAATTGAGGGTAATTCAAGAAATATACAATTGCCTGAGACAATAGATAAAAAGAAAATAGAAGGAGCAAAGTAATTGCAAATGAAATATATAAAGATAAGCTGGATGATAAGTAATCAATAAAATCCGGCTTATTTTTTTGTCCAATAAATTATGAAAACAAAAACTTTTTACATCCTGACTTTTTTATTAGCTATAAATGTAGCAATTATTGATGCCAAACCGAAGTATTATGTCCGCTTGGCTGATTCGGAAATGAAACGAAACCCACAAAGTTGGATGGTAGATTTTTCCCCCAAATTAAAATGGGATTATTGCAACGGTCTTGAATTGCAAGCCATCTATAAGGTTTGGGAAAAAAACCATAACAAAAAATACTTTGATTATGTAAAAAGTTTTCCCGATACGATTATTGATAATGATGGAAAAATTACGGGTTATAAACCAGATGAGTATAATATTGATAAACTCAATTCGGGTAAAATGCTTTATCCGTTATATGAATTAACAAAAGATAAAAAATATCGTAAAGCCATAGATATACTTCGCAATCAGATGAAAACCCACCCCCGCACAAGCGAAGGTGGATTTTGGCATAAAAAGGTGTACCCGAATCAAATGTGGTTGGATGGGTTGTATATGGCTTCTCCATTTTTGGCTGAATATGCTTATCGCTTCAATGAACCTAAGCTTTTCGATGACGTTGCTTTACAGATTATGTTGATTGCAAAGCATAATTACGATTCTAAAACCGGACTATATTTTCATGGTTGGGACGAAAGTCACAAGCAACGATGGTCAAATCCTGAAACCGGATTATCACCAAATTTCTGGAGTAGGAGTATTGGCTGGTATATGATGGCAATGGTTGATGTACTTGACTTTTTGCCCGCTGATCATCCACAACGTCCTGAAATTATTAAGGTTCTAATCAATTTGAGTAAATCACTTGAAAATTTTCGTGATTCAAAAACAGGAATGTGGTATCAGGTTACCGATAAAGGAGGTATGCCGGGAAATTATATAGAATCAACAGGTTCGGCCATGTTTATTTATACTTGGGTGAAAGGTGCTCAGAAAGGTTATTTGCCCAAAGAATTTTTGAAAAAAGGTAAGATTGCGTACGGTCAGTTTGTTAAACAGTTCATTAAAAACAATACCGATGGAACTCTCTCAATAACAGATGGTTGTGCCGTTGCAGGACTTGGAGGAGATAAAAAATACCGTGATGGTAGTTATGAATACTATATTTCAGAACCAAAAAGAGATAACGACCCAAAAGTAGTGGCGCCATTTATGATGGTAAGTGTTTTACTCAATAAATAAATTAAATCCATGAAAAAAATCCTATTTCTAATTTTGACCATGTTTTTTACTTCTGTTAATGCTCAGACTCCATCTTTTCCCGGAGCTGAAGGTGATGGAATGTACACAACAGGTGGAAGAGGTGGAGCAATTTTATATGTAACTAAACTAGTTGATGATGGTACTACAGGGACATTAAGGTGGGCTATTAATCAGTCTGGCACAAGAACTATTTTGTTTAAAGTAGCCGGTTTGATTCCATTAACTTCGGAGCTTAGAATTAAAAATGGTAATTTAACTATTGCCGGACAAAGTGCTCCCGGTGATGGAATTTGTATAAAAAACTATCCGGTAGTGTTACAAGCAAACAATGTTATTATCCGTTTTATGCGTTTTAGAATGGGTGATGAAGCTGCTGAGGCTGCTACCTTAGCCGGAGATACTTCATACGGTTGGGATGGCGCTGATGCTATTTGGGGACGTGATATGACAAATATTATTATTGATCACTGCTCAATGAGTTGGAATATTGACGAATGTTCTTCTTTTTACGATAACAAGAATTTTACTATGCAATGGTGTGTTATGGCCGAAAGTATGCGCAATTCCGTCCATTCAAAAGGAGCACATGGATATGGTGGTATTTGGGGAGGTGAGCCAGCAACTTTCCATCATAATATTCTTGCATTTCATGATAGTCGCAATCCGCGATTCTGTGGTAGTCGTTATACCAATAGTGCAGCAACCGAATTAGTTAATTTTGTAAATAATGTTGTTTATAATTGGGGTGGAAATTCAGGTTATGCGGGTGAAGGTGGTTCTTATAATATGATCAATAATTATTATCGGTCAAAAACAGGGAGCTCTGGAACTGTTAGTTATAGAATTTTTAGCCCCAATGCACAAGGTACAGGTAATGCTCAGGCAGTGGGAGTGTGGGGCACTTTTTATTTGAATGGAAATGTAATGCATAATTATTTGGCAGTAACAACAAACAACTGGCTTGGATTTCAGCCTGTTTCGCTGGGAACAAAAAGTATTACAGATTTGGAAGCAACAGTACCATTTAGTTCTGTTGTTGTAACCACTCAAACAGCAGTAGATGCGTATAATAGTGTAACAGCTTATGCAGGTGCAAGTTTTAAACGTGATGCTGTTGATACGCGTGTAATAAATAATATATTGAACGGAACTGTTTCATGTGCAGCGGGCAGCAATGGCAGTACCGGTGGATTTATTGATTCCCAAAAAGACGTGGGTGGCTGGCCCGCTTACACTTACGATGAAGCTCTTGTCCCAACTGATACTGACTTGGATGGAGTACCTGATGTTTGGGAAACGGCTCATGGACTGAATCCAAATGTGGCTGATGGAACTTTAAAAACATTGGATACAAATTATACAAACGTGGAAATGTATTTGAATGAGTTGGTTAAGCCGGTTATTGATGCTCAGTTGGTATCAGCAGTCAAAACGCTTAAAGCAACTTCTTTCAATATGTATCCCAATCCATTACGTACTGAAAATCTGATTATTGATGCACCGGATGCGGTAAGTACTTTGCAAGTAATTTCAATAAATGGTTCGATTGTAAAGGAAATAAATCCAGAGCAGAGCCATATTTCGGTGGAATTGAATGAACT
>Ga0302215_10003331_pt1 | contig 10839 bp, 6 predicted proteins | sample II_Fen_N3_1_FD_194580 | JGI IMG/M metagenome (GOLD analysis project Ga0302215, IMG submission 194580) | Peat permafrost microbial communities from Stordalen Mire near Abisko, Sweden - II_Fen_N3_1 | ecosystem: Environmental > Terrestrial > Soil > Wetlands > Permafrost | place: Sweden: Abisko... | reverse complement strand
CGTTAAGTACCAGAATAATAGGTTTACCTGTTTTCAGTAAAGCCTGAGTTAATTTCTGTTGATTCTCTGAAAGATCCAGGTCGTCAAGATTTCCAGGAGTTTCGCAATAAGAATTCTCACCTAAGCAAAGAACGATATAATCTACATTTTTTGCTGAATCTACGGCTTGTTGTATGGCAGGTTCATTTTCTTCCCAATATTTCCCATTCATTTTATAGGTAATTCCGGGCGAAAAAATAATGTTATTTGCACCAAATCTGTCTTTCATCGATTTTAATATCGTAAAACCATTTGGAAGAAACTCGTCAACTTTATTGCCTTGCCAAGAGTACGACCATCCTCCGTTAAGTACTCGCATTGAATTGGCATTAGGTCCTGTAACCAATATACGTGCATTTTTCTTAAGCGGTAAAATGTCATTAGTATTTTTCAACAATGTTATTGCTTCACAAGCAGCATCATATGATTGTTTGTTGAATTTTTCACATCCAAAATCGGGGTATTCTTCTTTCGGCCAGTATGGTTTTTCAAAAAGATTTAGTCTGTATTTTAATCTTAATATCCGCGCAACAGCATCATCTATTCTTTTCATAGAAACAGAACCTTCCAACACCAGTTGTTTTAACAAATCACAAAAAGTACAATCGTAAGGTACCATAGACATGTCAATACCTGCATTGATAGCTATTTTAATAGCTTCTTTCTGATCTGCAGCTACTTTGTCCCGTAGCCATAAGTTATTTATATCCGCCCAGTCAGAAACAACCACTCCATCCCAATTTAAGTCAGTTTTAAGCCATTGTGTGATTAATTGCTTATTAGAATGAACCGGCACTCCATTTATTAAAGCTGAATTAACCATTACTGATAGCGCACCTTCATTTATCGATTCTCTAAATGGTTCGAAATGTTTTTCTTTCAGTTCTTGTTCTGAAATAATTGCAGGTGTACGGTCTTTGCCTGAAAAAGGGACACTATATCCAAGATAATGTTTTAAACAAGCCGCAACATTTGTGTTTTTTATTGGCAATTCATCTCCTTGATAACCTCTTATCATTTGTTTTCCCATTTCAGCCACTAAATAAGTATCTTCTCCAAAGGTTTCCCATTGACGTGCCCAACGAGGATCTCTTCCTAAATCTACTACTGGAGAAAAATTCCAGGGGATATTACTTGCTTTGGTTTCATAAGCACAAATTTTAGCATTTTCATATACCAACTTCCTGTTAAATGTTGCACCCATTGCTATACCTTGAGGGAATAAAGTAGCACCAGAAGTATAGGTTGTGCCATGTATGGCATCGATACCATAAATTAGAGGAATTCCTGTTGCTGCAATAGCTCTCTTTTGAAGTTTCGTTATTATTCTTTCCCATTCGGATACTGACATTGCTGTAATTGCAGCAGTATTCAGAATAGAACCTACTTTATATGTATCAATAATGGTGTCGAGTTTACCTTCTTTAAACTCAAATGGTAAATCACAAAATGATAAGTCTTTCCCTTTTCCCAGCACATCAAGATTAATTTGTGTCATTTGACCAATTTTCTCTTCAAGTGTCATTTTTTTTAATAACTTGTCTATCCTTTTTTCAATAGTTATTTCTTTTTTCGGCATTTTTGCTGCCACAATGTCATTTGAGGCCTCTGTTTTAGAATATGCCCCAGCAATACATATGAATAGCAGCAATAATAGTTTTCGTTTCATAATAATCTTAATAATGATAATGGTTTAGTGCAAAAGTATATGAAAAGTGTAATGATATCTGATACATTTTTGCAGATTTCAGGTATATATTTGATGAAATAAAATTTAATATGTAAATATTATATATTATATTATCCTGATAATAAAAATAATAGCAGTCATTTCTTTATAGATTAACAAAAAAACAGTATACAATATTTTTTGAAGAAATTTCTTTTTCTATCTTTGCAAAGTGAGTTCGTTTTTTTTAGCCTATAAATCCTATGATAAATCCCAAAATAAAGCAAGAAGTAACATTTCTTCGACAAGAAGATTTATTTGCTGTTGTTTATTATAAACCTGCAGATTTTGATTATCCGTTGCATATTCACACTGATTTTGAATTAAACCTGGTGTTAAATACATCAGGGAAAAGAATTATTGGTGATTCAATTGAAGATTTTAAAGATATCGATCTTATTCTTACAGGCCCAAATCTGCCACATCTGTGGAAAGCCCCTTCCACTGACGAAACGACAGTAATAACGATCTATTTTCATGATTTGATTGTAAACTCTTTTTTAATGAATAAAAAGATGTTTGCACATATTAAAGATATGCTTATACGGTCAAATTCAGGAATTAGTTTTAGCGAAGAAATAAAACATAAAATAAAGGAAAGACTTCTTTTATTGAGTAAATCCAAAGGATTTAATACAGGATTAGAGTTTTTCTCAATTCTAAATGACCTTGCTACCTCTGAAAAGCAACGAGCACTTACAAGCATCACTTATTATTCAGGTGACGTAAACTCTGATTTAAAAAGTAGAAGAGTTGCTGCAATATGCAAATACATAGAAAATTTTTACAAATCAGAAATAACATTAAAAGAAGTTGCTGAAAAATCCAATATGTCAGAATCAGCATTTAGTCATCTATTTAAGAAATGTACCACCCGAAACTTTATTACATACCTAAATGAGGTACGGGTAAGCCAGGCTACTAAAATGCTTTTTGAGACATCTCTAAGTATTTCTGAAATTTGCTATAATTGTGGATTTAATAATTTATCAAATTTCAACAGAGTTTTCTTAAAGTATCTGAAACAAACTCCCAGTCAATATAGAGAATCACTAAAAGAAATACTAAATAGATTCTAAATCTATTTAGTATTTCTTTTGCTTAACAAGCTAATTAATAGTAATTTTAATAATTGATTGGATTTGTATTCATTTGAATGTATTATATATTTTACGTTCTATTTGCTGCTTGGATTCCTTCATTGAATTAAAAACAATTATAGTCTCTATCGACTATTTGTCTGAAAGTAAAAGAGTATCTATATTCCATCCCTCCACCTGAAAAGATAGTTTTTCCATATCCATGTTCTTTACCGGCGCATTTACTGTCAACGTAAAAGATTCATCCGGTTTAAGTGTGATATAGTTAGAAGACCATAAACTGGGTAAGACTTCCTGACCATCACTCATCAACATTGGACGAATAAAAAAAGCCAGCTGCTGAGTTGGATTTGTCAGTTCCAGAGTCCATTTACAATGTGAACCATTCTGTTCTTTATTTACAATCCTGGCTTTTATTTGCGCTTTTTTCATACCGGACATAGACTTAAAGTTATCATCCGGTGACAGCCAATATGTATTTCCAGAAACAACTTTTCCGGTTTCGTCTTTCAGTCTTAACACAACAAAAGAGACATCTTTATTTTGAGATAGAATTTTAGATAAAGGAAATATCCCTTTCACCGATTCTTCTTTAATATTCACAACTTTAGTCTGTTGGTCAATTAGTTTAGAATTTACAGAATAAACATTACTTTCAACTGTAAGATTCTTAACAGGCGAATATGAACGGTTTACAACTGTTACGATTTGCTTATCCTGACTAAATTGTAAGTGAACCGGCTCACAAGCATTTTGCATAAAATAATATCCGGCATTGGGCTCAAGATACCAGTCGTATACTTGCCATATTACACTGGGAAATGCTGCGTTAAGTTTCCAAAGCATTACTCCACCGTTTTCATTCAGTTTGTTTCCTGCCGATTCAAAAATTGCCTGATAACCGACGGCATTCATTAACTGCATTTTGTCTGAAAATTCTTTTATTGAAGTTGGTTGTCCGTAACTATTCACCATTGTCTGGTAATAGGACTCATATTTACCAGCTCCACTTGCAGCATCGTGATATCCCCAGCTGTTATTTAATGGAAAAGGCAAGGTTTTATCCCAAACCAGGTTAGGAATAATCTTTGGCAGGATATTATAAGGTGGTTGAGAAGGAATCCCTGTTTCGTCCTTAAATACCCAATCTTTGGCATTATTGGCCAAATCATAGAATTCTTTGGGGGTTTTCCAAGAGTAAGGTCCACCACTATATACTCCCGACGGTTTATTGTCGGGCCAGGATCCTTTCCAATCAACTGGTAATTTGGCAAAACCTGAGGAACTTGGAATGAATGGACGTGTTCCGTCAAGCTGAATAATGCTATTTCTCATAGCATCGTAAAGTTCTTTGCGGGCATGACCTTCATTTCCACCAGTCCATACAAGCAGGCTGGGATGATTGCGTATTCGTAAAATTGTACTGATTATGTTTTTTGTAAACACATTAGATTCCAATGGCCAATTGGCTGACCCTTTAAACTCCCCGCTCGTATCACCGGTAATCCAGAAATCCGACCAAACCAACAATCCATTACGGTCTGCAGCATTAAAGAAATCATCTGGTGGCGTAATTCCGCCTCCCCAAATACGCACCAGGTTTATGTTCCCATTTCGACAAAGTTGTAATTCATGGTCGTAGCGTATTGAATCACGATTAAGCATCATATCAGGAACCCAGGCACCTCCTACCAAATTTACCTTTTTTCCATTTACATAAAAATCACGACGCAGGAATTTGTCTTTCACTTCAGTGGTCATTGTACTCACCGTTCGAATACCAAATACAAAGGATGTATCATCCGAAACAGAGTTCCCAATAACATATTTTAATCTGATTCGATAAAGATTTGGAAGTCCGTGTCCGTTAGGCCACCATAGGTGAGGATTTCTTATACGTAGGGATTTTTCAATTTTCGGATCTAATTTTATACCCTTACTACTTTCAGCATCAAGCATAATAGTTTTCGAAAATTCAAAGGATTCACCCTTGAAGTTTTCAGGGCTGATTGTAATGTTTAGCGTACCGGTTTCTTTATTTTTACTGTGATTGATCAAATTGAACGACAAAGAAATATCTGCAATATCTGTAGTCGGAAGATTTGGGAGAGTGGTAATAAGTTGTGGCTGACTAATGATGGCAGCCCCGGATGTTCGAAGATAAACAGGTTGCCATATCCCCATATTTCTGTCACGTACAGGTGGCATCCAATCCCAGCCGGAAGAACAAAGCATAGTCACATTTTTACCAATATCTCCTGTTGGTCCCCCATTTTCATAAAATGGACCCAATGCTTTCAGTTGTTCAGCTGCAGGAGTTCCTGGGTAATCAAGCGGATATATTTTTACTGCCAGGTAATTTTGTTCCCCTGGTTTTATTACTTGGCTTACATTAAAGCAGTACTCCGCAAACATGCCTACCATTTGGGTTGAGTCGGAAATCTGTTTACCATTCAACCAAACTGCTGCTCTATAATTTATACCTTTGAAAATCAATTGAAAAAAACGCCCCTTATCTTCTGAAGATACTTGAAATATTGTCCGGTACCAGTATGGCTTTTTCCATGGATTTGGACTATTGGGCAAATAACTATATTGTTCCAGTTTATATTCATTATTAAAACTGTCCGAAGCATCAGGTATCAGCATATTATTCATACCTGAATATGGATCAGGATAAATCTGATTCGCTACTAATCCCGTTAAAACAGTTGAAGGAACATGTACAGGAAACCAATGTACATTTTTTATGTAATCTTTGGAAGAAAGTGTTGACCCTGAGGCCGAAACCAGTTCTGATGATAACAAATCAAAATGGTTAAGTTTTTCCTGCTTAATAGATTGCCCATCTGCCTTATTACAAATACTCATTTGTAATATTATGATTGTAACTAAATTGAAATAAAAATACCTGTTCATTTTTTTGTATGGAGTTTATATATAATGTCTTTATCTTAGGGTAAATCGTTTTCTCTTATTGATTCATAGTTGATATTGCACTTTATTCGTGTTATATTATAATTTTTAGCTTCTACTCTTTTCCTATTTAACTTTGTTTCAAAACTCCCACAATCATCAACTTTAATCGTATTTTTTTAGAAGTTAGTTGAACAACTCTTATCGGCTATATACCTATTTATAAGTGTTTGTAATAACATATGTGGAATTAAATCTAAAATCAATTTGTAAATCTTTGATTCTGATTAATTTTGCCTGACTTTATTGTCATAGAAAAGCTCTTTAAATTATATTTGAGTGAAATAAATACAAATATACTATTTAAAGGGCTTTTCTGTTTTTTTTCATCTGTTGTTCGGAATGAAATTACATTTTCTAAAATAAAATGCTCACATTATTTATTTTCTAATAAATAAGAAATACGAACTGATTAATATGTTACCATGTTATACATTTCTATCTGTTGACCAGTGGAATTCCATGTATCAGAAGTGCGGTGTGTTGTGCCCACGAAATAACACAAACGTGATGAGTAATCAATATTTGAATTTGTCAAAGATTGTTTATAAATGCCATCAACATAATAATCAATTTGTTTGTGATTTGAAGTATTTACTAATGCTCTGAATGTATGATATCCATTATCGTTTATTGAAATAAGAGCAAAAACGGTAGGCACACCTCTTCCCTGCAAATAAGCTTTTAAAGCATTATCATTTAATGTTTTAACAAATCCAAATTCCTGTCCAGTCCAATTTACAACATCGTCCGCAACATAAACGGCCTCTTCGTTTGATCCATCAGGTGCATTTGATCCTCCTTTAAAGCAACCATAAAATTGCATGCCATTACAGACTTGTCCTTCAATTTGTTGTGCAGCTAAATAATTAGAACTACACTCTTGTCCTCCTACAGGCACGCAAATGCCTGTTTCTGTCAGATATGGTTTCGTAGAACATGTGTTCCATAAACTGTAACTACTATTTCCAATAGGAGCTTTAAATAAAGTAGTACCAATAGTATCTAATACTTGATTTGATTTCTCAATGTTTCCCAATGAGATGTCAGCATTCTCATTGCTTGTACACCTTACATTTAAAAATGCAATTGAAACCAATAAGATTGCCATATATATATAGGATATTTCTTTTTTCATGATAGAAAATTAAAGAGTTTTAATCACTTTATTTTTTATAAACATTATAAAAAATGCACTTCAAAAAAAGTTATATTACATTTTTCGTAAACCTTTTGAAGTGCATCTGTATTTAAATTTTTATTCTGTAATTATTTTACGATTACTTTATATTGTTCACTGCCAGTTGAAGTAACTACTTTGACAAAAACCAAACCCGATACATTTAGCTTTTTCACATCAATTTGTTCTATTTTACTTGTTGTATTTTTATAATAAATCATTTTACCATCAACTGTAAATAATTTAATATTTGCCCAATCGTTATTGTCCACAAGTTTTACATGAATGAATTCAGAAGTTGGATTAGGATAAACAGATACTTGACTGGTTAGCTTATTATTTTCTAATCCGGTAGTAACGGCTTTAAATAATGTAACATTATCAATATTGAAAGAAAATGCAGGTTTACTTCCCCATGCTGCTGGAAATATTGTCATCTTAGTAGTAGCTCCTATATCAGCTAAATTAATCGAAACTTCTTCCCAACTTCCAGCTCCTGTATATGACAACCAGGTATCATTTAACGTTGTATTTCCAAACTCATCTTCAAATTTTACCATAAATGAAAATGGACTTGTAGTTGATTGTACATTGAATTTCAATTGTGTGTACTGATTTAAAGTAAATGGGATGTTCATCCACAAACCATCACCGGGATTATTTGCTTCGACATTTACTAAAAGAGCATTTCCAGTAGGATCTGATGCTGGAACTGCAATTGAACTTGTTACAACCCCCCATTGACTATATGCAGGAGTTACATCATCGAAATTTCCAATAACAGTACTTGTCTGAGCTGATAGAGCAATTGCACAAAATAAAAGGCTTAAAAGAGAAAAGTTTTTTTTCATAATAATTAAATTTTAATTGTTTGTGATGATTATTTGATTTATTTACAAGATTCAATTTATACGCTGTGATTTGTTAATTAAAGCGGTAATTCCAATAATTTCAATTGATAACAACACCAATAATTGCATTTGTGTCCGATCCGAAATCAATAAAATAAAATTTGTAAGAGTTGTTGCATAAGTATTCCAATAATGGAATTAAAAAATGTAATAAAAGATGATTCTATTTATGATTCTAAAATATAAGAGACTGCTGTATTATAAAATTTTATATGATCAAAGTTATTTATAGACAATCTACATCAAATACAAACTTACTTACTTCTATGGAAAACTTACTTTGCAAAAATACACTCTTATACAACTAACGGATAATACATTTTAGTAATTTATCAATACATTTTTGAAATAGCATTGTTTGCAAGTTAATATATCGACCATATAATATATATGTTTTTTTTAATCCATAACAATTAGATACTTTTACAACGCAAAACTTTAAACGTATAATATGAATAGCATTTCATGGATTGACACGAGTATAATTGTTTTATTTTTAGTTTTTACAATTACATATGCACTAAATAAAAGAAAAAACAAAGATGAAGTAGGTTATTTCTTAGCGGGGAAAAATGAAAATTGGTTTGTGGTTGGGCTTTCTTTGTTTGCTGCGAGTGTTTCAAGTACTACTCTTATAGGCAATTCAAGTGAAGGGTTTATTAGCGGAATAACAGTTTTTAATTATAATATAGGGTCAGTTTTTGTGATGATTTTCATAGCTGTTTTTTTTATTCCGTTCTATATAAAAACAGGCATCTATACCATTCCCGAATACCTGAAATGTCGCTATGACCGACGTTCAAGTACATACTTTTCTTTCATTACAATTGTTGGAAATATTTTTTTAGATGCCGCAGCTGCTTTGTATACCGGTGCTTTAATTCTGAAAGTAATTTTTCCTGAACTCAATACGATGCATGTTATTTGGATAATCGCACTTATTGCAGGTTTTTACACTATTGTTGGAGGATTGTCTTCTGCTATTCATGCCGACATTATTCATTCTTTCGTTTTAATCATTGGTTCGATTATTCTTTCCTTTTATTGCATGCATGAAATTGGTGGTTGGAATGAACTGATGAGTCGATTCAACGATGGTGTTTGGATGAGTCTTATTCGACCTGCTTCCGACCCTACAATGCCTTGGATTGCTATTATTGTGTCCTTACCCATATTAGGATTTTACTTTTGGGGGAATAATCAAATAATGGTTCAACGAATTTTATCGGCAAAAACAATTGATCATGGACGGAAAGGACTTCTTTTTGTCGCGTTTATTTATCTTTTCACCCTTTTTATCTTTATTTTGCCGGGTGTTATAGCTCGCGGTATTAATATCTTTGGAATTGAATTGCCTAAAGAAATTATTTCAGGTGAGACCCTTCGGAATACATATGGAATAAATACGAATGAGGTTTACCCCCGGTTAATCATGAAATTGTTACCTGTAGGTATGATGGGAATTCTATTAGCCGCAATGATTTCGGCCTTGACTTCTGCATTGTGCGGAACACTTAACTCTGTTTCAACACTTTTTACTATGGATTTTTACCGACACTTTAATAAAAAAGCAGATGGCAAGCAATTAGTGAAAGTTGGACAAATTACTTCGTTTGTGGCATTGATTATTGCGGTTTTGTGGGCCCCATTTATTGGTAAATTTTCTTCCTTAGTTTCATATTACCAAGAATTTATATCCTATATTGCTCCTCCGGTGGTAAGTGCATTTTTGCTTGGTCTTTTTTGGAAACGATCTAATTCGCATGGTGCATTTGCCGGACTTATTGCAGGGTTAGTAGTTGCATTAGTGGTCACATGCTTTAAATATGGATTTCACATCACTATCCCAATCCATTTCTTATTATGGGCTCCTATACTCTTTATTATAAGTAGTTCTATGAATATTATTGTCAGTTTAATGACCAGGAAACCTTCCGTAGAAAGTATAGAAAAGAATACTTGGAACAAAACGTTATTTATTGAAGACTTGAATGAGCATAAAGCGATTGTCTGGTACAAAAACTTCTATATTTTAGCTTTCTTACTCATTATTTTTACCATTATTGAATATATCATTTTTTGGTAGCAATTTATTTTTCACTTATAATTATAATAGAAGTTTCAATCTATACTTATTAACACCCATTAAATTTTTGCACGATTACTTGCCAAAAATCAATTTATTGTGTAAAAATTTAGCATCTCTGTTTTGACATCCAATCAGGAGAAGATATTTAAGTCTATTTACAGACATATCCAGCCATCTACTGCAGGTGGCTCACTTTAGCGGAATAGTGGCTTATTTCTCAGGAATTATCAGGTAAGTATGAAACCGATATATTTTTTCAATAACCGCTTTCCCATTCGTAAATTTGTATTACAGCCCAATTATATTGGATTTTTTCAAAATCTTTTTGAATGAAGTCTTTCAGTATACGGTTTTTATCCAGGATTTCCGGGGAGGAGGTTAGGAATGCCAACACTTCTTCTTTATTAAGAGTTGTGACAAAATCGATGTAATACGAACTAATCATTCTGAAATTAAGTTGTTTGAAATTCTCATTCAAATTATCCACCATCCCATGGTATCCTAACGCAATAGGAATAAACCCAAAATCGACATTATCAAAACAAACAGCTCTTTCTCCATTATCTCTTGGAACAAACGATATTTTTGTTGAAAAACTCATATTTCATTATTTTTAGTTCATTGATTAATTTCAGATTTCTTTCCATCCATTTTTTCGAACAAGGCATTTTATAATTTGGATATTGAAAATCCATACAGTGATACTTTAGTAAAATGGAGAATATCGAATTAAACATACTCTTAAACTTCTTCCACCTTTTTTATATAACCTATTCAAATAAGTTCGCTAACCCAACCATTATAATCTTGTAATT
>Ga0302215_10003327_pt1 | contig 10848 bp, 8 predicted proteins | sample II_Fen_N3_1_FD_194580 | JGI IMG/M metagenome (GOLD analysis project Ga0302215, IMG submission 194580) | Peat permafrost microbial communities from Stordalen Mire near Abisko, Sweden - II_Fen_N3_1 | ecosystem: Environmental > Terrestrial > Soil > Wetlands > Permafrost | place: Sweden: Abisko... | reverse complement strand
TCCTATCAATCTTTTAAAGAATGCCGGTGTCGATATGACTACTTCTGTTCCGTTCGAAAAAACGATTGAAGCGATGAATAAGGTGATGGACGAAATTGAAACGATCCTCGACAAAAAGGGGAAAAATAAACTAAAGCAAACGGTTGGCAAGTTGCCAATAGCTGCAAAGAACATGTAATCCTTACATTCGATTGACTTGAAAAAAATCTCCCGCAGATTTCACTGATTAACGCTGATTAAAAGATAAAAATCTGCGAAAATCCGCGTAATCTGCGGGAGAAATATTTTTAAAATGGATTGAAGTTTTTAGACGTTAAACCTGAAATGCATGATATCGCTGTCCTGAACAACGTAATCCTTACCTTCAACATAAATTTTCCCCACTTCGCGACAGGCGGCCTCTGATCCAAGTTTTACGTAGTCGTCGTACTTAATCACCTCGGCACGAATAAACCCTTTTTCGAAATCGCTATGGATGATTCCGGCAGCTTTAGGGGCTTTGATTCCCTTTATAAATGTCCAGGCGCGACTCTCATCTGCGCCAGTTGTAAAATAGGTTTGAAGATTGAGCAATTTATAAGCCGAATGAATCAGCTTGTTAACACCCGGTTCGTCAAGGCCAAGATCTTCAAGGAACATTTGCTTTTCTTCATAAGTCTCTAACCCCGCAATATCAGCTTCAGTTGCTGCTGCAATAATCAGAATCTCCGCTTTTTCGTTGGCAATGGCATCCTTCAGTTGTTGCGTGAATTTGTTTCCTTTTGCCGCCGATGCTTCGTCGACGTTGCAAACATACAGCACTGGTTTTTTGGTAAGCAGAAAGAAATCGTGTATCAATGCCTCCTCATCTTCATGCAATTCAAGCGTACGGGCACTTTTCCCGGTCAGCAACACTGCTTTTAATCTTTCGGCAATGGCGACCGTCCTTTGGGCAACTTTGTCATTTCCTACCTTCGCCTGTTTCTGCAATTTCGAAATCCGGCTTTCAACGGTTTCAAGATCTTTCAATTGTAATTCGATGTCAACGACTTCCTTATCCCGAACCGGGTTGATTGAACCATCGACATGAATAATATTGTCGTTTTCGAAGCAGCGAACCACATGAATAATTGCATCGACTTCGCGAATATTTGCCAGAAACTGATTTCCAAGCCCCTCGCCTTTGCTCGCCCCTTTTACAAGTCCTGCAATATCAACGATTTCAACAGTTGTGGGAACGACCCGTTTGGGTTTATCAATTTCAGCAAGTCTGATCAGTCTTTTATCCGGCACGGTAATCACCCCAACATTGGGTTCGATCGTGCAAAAAGGGAAGTTGGCAGCCTGAGCCTTTGCATTCGACAGGCAATTAAAAAGTGTCGATTTCCCAACATTGGGAAGTCCGACTATTCCACACTGTAAAGCCATTATAAATACTGTTTATTTTAGTGTTACAAAATTACTAATTTAGCTGAGAAAAGGAACTTACGTCTAAAGCAAGATGTTAACATCTTAATTACTGACAGATAAGTAGAATTATTCTATGATTTTGACTTAAAAAAATACCGATTACGACGTTACGGGAAAACTGAAAACTAATGCACTAATTTACCTTTACTAATTGTATTAAAAAATGAAAACTACTTATTTATTTCTCTTTTTTGTTACCATCTTTTCAATTAATGGATTCGCGCAGGACCGGATTATAAAAATAACCAAGGATACCATCGTTTGCCAGATCAAAGAGATCGGCGATGATGAAGTGAAATATACACAGAAAGATTTCAGGGGTGACGTTATATTTGGCATCGACAAAAACAAGGTGAGCAAAATTCTTTTCAGCGATGGCAAAGAACTGAATTTCAAGGATTCGATGTACGATTCAGCGCAATATGGTTCACAACATAAGAATGCAATAAAAGTTGGATTTCTGTCTCCAATATTCGGCGCAACCAGTTTTACTTTCGAACATAGTCTAAAACCGGGCAGCAGCGTCGAAGCTACTTTGGGAATAATCGGAGTTGGTGATGATATTAATGACGAATCATCGAGCGGGGTATATCTTAAGTTTGGGTATAAGTTTATTAAAAGTCCCGATTTTTACCTCAAAGGAATCCGGTATGCCCACATCTTAAAAGGGGCTTATATCAGGCCGGAGATCTCTTTTGCATCTTATAGTGCTGTACCATCCTCATACGATTATAATAACGTAGGTGTAGCTCATGGTACCAAACAAACAATTACAATGTTTGCCATAATGATCAACTCAGGAAAACAATGGGTTGTAAACGGCAGGTTCTTATTCGATTGGTTTATTGGAGCCGGTTATGGTTTTGGTGATAGCAAAAATGTTAATTCGTTTCATTTTGCATTTGTAGGCGGAGGTTCCGATTCAAAATTTGTCGTGACATCAGGCATAAGAATTGGGGTTCTTTTTTAGTGGATTAAACCTTTCGCTTAAAGTAGAGTCTGAAAGACAGAATATCATATAATTGTATGCAACGTTAATGGATCTGAACGAGAAAGAGCTTATTGCCAATCTCAAATCTGATGGGAACAGGGAGAAGGCTTTTAAGGTTCTGGTAAAAACTTACCAGGTAAGGCTCTATTGGCATATCCGAAAAATCGTAATGAATCATGATGATGCTGATGATATTCTGCAAAACGTGTATGTAAAAGTCTGGAAAAATGTCGATAGTTTCAGAGAAGACTCTTCGCTTTTCACCTGGCTTTTCAGAATTGCGACAAACGAATCGTTAAGTTTTCTGCAACAGCAACGCCGGCATTCAATTGTTTCGATGAATGAAATCAGCGAATACCTTGCAGAATCACTCGAATCGGATGTTTATTTCGATGGTGATGAAATTCAGAAGAAACTTCAATTGGCAATTGTTCAATTACCTGAAAAGCAACGCATTGTTTTTAATATGAAATATTTTGATGAAATGAAATACGAAGAGATGTCGGAAATACTTACGACCTCGGTTGGTGCATTAAAGGCTTCTTTTCACTTTGCTGTAAAAAAAATAGAAGAATTTTTGAAAGAAGATCGAAAATAGGTTAAACCTTCTGCAATGAAGAATGTCAAAACGATAAGAAAATGAAAGAAACAGACGAAAATATTGAAAATCAATTCGGAAGTCACAAGAAAGGTCAACCTTTCAGGGTTCCGGAGGACTATTTCGAAACATTTGCAGACCGGCTGATGGTAAGGATTGAAGAAGAGGAACAACCCAATAAAAAAAGATCGTTGTTCTTTTATTTAAAACCAGCCCTGATGATGGCAGCAAGTTTTGCTTTCGTAATGCTGTTGGTTTATGTGCCGATCAAGAAGTTCTTTCCCGCAACAGGAAAAGCATATCTGGCAGCGCAAAAATTGAATATTGATTCTGTTGACTCTGCAAGCGTAGTACCAGTAACTTTGATCTCCTATTTTTCGGAAAGTCAATTCATGTCAGCAGTTACTGATATGACTGAATTTGAACCTGATTCGATATCGAATGATGATCTGGCTGATTTTATTGCAGCCAATTACAGTGATTACGACGTTATTGCAAATAATTAAAATAAAAATATGAAAACCAGGATATTAATCATCGCTTTGCTTTTATTTTCCTTAACAGGAATCGCACAGCGACAATTTGATCCTCAAACACTTGAGCTGATCAAAACTAAAAAAATTGCATTTATGACCGAGGAAATCGGTTTAACATCTCAGGAGGCTGAAAAATTCTGGCCGGTTTATAATGAACTCGAAAAAGAACGTTATATGCTGATGGATAAAAAACGTGATCTCGAACATAGAAGCGAATCGCCGAAAGCAGGAATGAGCGAGGCTGATTACCGTAAACTGGCTTGCGAAATAGCTGCTACACATGCAAAAGAAGGAAAGTTAATTGAAGAATATAACTTGAAATTATTAAATATTCTGCCTGCCGAAAAGGTGGTAAAACTATACAGAGCCGAAGGGAAATTCAGGGCATCGTTAATGCATGAATTCCGCAAAGGGCAAGATGAAAAGAGAGAAAGAGAAAGTAATAAATAGTAGATAGGTTCGTTTAGGTTAGTAAATGTAGTTTTAGTAAAGGGGCTGTCATAAACAATTGTTTACAGACAGCCTCTTTTTTGTCCTCATGTCGAATTGTGAGGTTAATTTTTTACTCCATTTTTTTGAGTAATTGATTTGATAGGCTGGCAACTAACGAATGAAATAAAGAATCACAATTACCTCTTCGCATCTTCCAGTAAGATACCAACCAGCTCTTCAGCTTTGATCAGTTGTTGATCGCCCGTTTCCATATTTTTTAAATTAATCATGCCCTGGGCTATTTCCGATTCGCCGGCCAAAGCCACATATTTCACCCCTTTCTTGTTGGCATAAATCATCTGTTTTTTCATTTTATCGGCATCGGGATAAATTTCGCTGCTAACCCCGGCCGCCCGCAATTTTAACAAAAACGGAAGACAGTAACGCTCCTCGGCTTCTCCGAAATTGACAAACATCACCTGTGTCGCTGCAATGGCATCTTTGGGAAACAGGTTGAGTTGCGACATCACATCGTAGATCCTGTCGGCCCCGAATGAGATGCCGACACCCGAAACACCCGGAAGTCCGAATATTCCCGTAAGATCATCATACCGACCGCCACCTGTAATTGAACCCATCTGAACATCCTTCGATTTTACTTCGAAGATAGCACCTGTATAGTAACTCAAACCACGGGCAAGGGTTAAATCGAGTTCTATTTCGGTTTCAAGTGTCATCGTTGAGAGGTAGCTAAAAATAGAACGCATCTCAGCGATTCCTTTCATTCCAATCTCCGACTGACCAATGACAACCTCAATCTGGTTCAGTTTTTCTTCGTTATTTCCGTTCAGTTTCAGAATTGGCTGAAGCTTCACGATTGCACCCTCTGAGACACCTTTTTGCAATAACTCCTCATTCACTTTATCGAGCCCAATTTTATCCAACTTATCAATTGCCACCGTGATATCAACAATCCGATCGGCTTCGCCAATTGTCTCGGCAATACCAGCCAGAATTTTCCGGTTATTGATTTTTAAAATCACATTGATACCCAGATTTCGGAAGATATGATCGACAATCTGAATTAATTCAACTTCATTCAATAACGAAACGGAACCAATGATATCGACATCGCACTGGTAAAATTCGCGGTAACGCCCCTTTTGAGGCCGGTCGGCACGCCATACCGGTTGAATCTGGTACCGGCGAAATGGGAAAGTAAGATCGTTTTGATATTGTACAACATACCTCGCAAACGGAACTGTAAGATCGTAACGCAACCCTTTCTCCGAAATCTTTGTTGTCAGCTTCGAACTATTAGGCTGATTCAATTCGGCAGGATTCACCCCCGAAAGATAGTCACCAGAGTTTAATATTTTAAACAGTAGCTTATCCCCTTCTTCACCGTATTTACCCATCAGCGTTGAGAGATTTTCCATTGCCGGCGTCTCAATTTGCTGAAAACCATATAATTTGAATACATTTTTTACGGTATCGAAAATATAGTTCCGTTTCGCCATTTCGATTGGCGAGAAGTCGCGGGTTCCTTTGGGTATTGAAGGTTTTTGTGCCATGCTCTGTTTAAAATTTTGAGTTGCAAAGGTAGGGATTATATCCAAAAAAAGCAGTAAAATACAAGGTTTTCAACCTGTATTTTACTGCTTTACATTTACGAATCAAGTCCAATGGACTTTTTCAAACGATCAATTAAATAGGTATTTTATACCAAACATCATTTGCCATCTTGAACTAATACCTGTTGAGTTTTGGAATGGTTGAGTAAATGGAGTTGTTCCTGTCTGGAATGGAAGTGAGAATGAAGGAGTTTTTCCATCGGCAGATATACCTTCATATTTTAATATGTTTGTAGCTGTTGGAATTTTAACTACACCCCAATCTCTGTTGATGAAGTTTCCGGCATTAATCATATCCAACGAAAACTTAATCGTGTGCAATTCTTTACCAACTTTAAGTTTTAAATCTTGTGTAATGTTCAAATCCAATTTACCAAAGTAAGGTGACACAGCTGCATTTCTTTTGGCGTATTCACCTCTGTGTGTATTCAGGTAGGTTGAATTAGAAATGAAAGCGTCTAACTGTGACCAAATTTGTCCGGATGTTCGTGTATCAGTCACACCTGTAGTACCTGTCCCTAAACCGCCGGAGTTGACTTTAACCAGATTAATATCAGCAGCTGTTTTTGGAATATACATCAAGTCATTACCTGTATTACCATCACCATTTAAGTCACCATTATAAACATAGGATGACACACCATTATTCGCTAATTCAAAAATTGCTCCAAATGTTGTAGAAAGATATTTCCCTTCATTTAGTTTGTAAGCGAAGTTGGCAATAACTCTGTTTGGTTGGTAATAAGACGAATAACCCAAATTAGCTGCATTAGGATCCTGATTGGAAACAGCTGCTGCACTCCATAATGAAGAGGCAGTTGATCCACCTTCTGCGGTGTTCTTGGATACTGAATGGGTGTATGCCACACCGTAAGCTAAATTTTCAGTAGTTCTTTGAATTTTTGCAGTTAAAGTATAAACATAACCTTGACTTGAGTTACTCATTAAGATTGCGTTACCAATATTAGGATTAGCTAAGGTCGTTCCTGAATAATATTTGTTCGTATTTGCAACCGAAGTTAAATAACGCGTTCGGTTATCAACACCACCCAATGAAAATCCGTTGGTTTCATTTAAATTGATGTTAGAGTAATAAACAGCATTGATGTCTTTTGTATAGTTGTATTCAACACCAACTAACCAACCCCCTTCTAATTTCTTGTCAATAGCCAGTGATGATTTCCAGGCTGTTGGATATTTGAAATCACTGGAAACCAAAGCAGTACTGTAAGACGTATTAGGAGCTCCCGCAGTTGGTCTGTAAGCGTTAGGGTCAACATTAAATGCAACCAAATTGCCAGCATTTGGTGCTTTAGGTGGAGTATTATTTGTAAATGAACCAAATTGAATACCATTGTTCGAAGCCTGGTTAGAAATCCAAACGAATGGCGGAGGTCCGGCGAAAATACCAGTACCACCTCTGACTTGTAATGTTTTATCGCCATTAGGATTCCAGTTGAAACCTAATCTTGGTGAAAAAATGATATTGTTCATTGGTGCCTTACCAATGTTATACGTCGAACCATCTTTGAATGTTAATGCATCAAAGTTTGGATTATCTGTCATTGCCTGTTTGTAGAAAGTTTCATCAAGTCGCAAGCCAACAGTTAACGTGAAATCATTTGATACTTTCCACTTATCCTGTATGAACTGAGATAACTCTGTTGATCCGGCATTCGCCCAGGGAAATTCACCGTTAGGTAAAGCCGAATATTGCAGGTAGTATGACTTGGCGTTTGCGATTCCGTTTTTTGCTGAATTATAGAAGTCCGTTAAACTATTGAATTGATAGACTCCTTGATAACCAGGTGCAAATGCGTTTTGGTATTTCTTAATTGAGTTTTGAGTACCTATTGTGAATTCATGTGCACCTTTATAATAAGTTAAGATGTCGTTTAATTGATAAACGTCAGTATTTAATTTGTTATTGTAAGTGTACATTTCGTAACCAAAGGTTGTATAAATGTTACCATTGTTTAAAATATCAACCAATGGAAATGTTTCACTATCAGAGTGAGGAGAACGAAAATCTCTCAATGCCGTATAGCCAATTTGTAATTTATTCGACAACTTATTACTGAAATGAGTATTCAATTCAGCAATTAAAATATTAAAATTGTTATTGATCACATAACCACTGCCATAGAAAGGCATTGAATAGGTACCTGGTTGTCCACCTGTTGTTTGACCAGAACCTGGTCTTGAAGTAGATGCAAATTGATCGGCAAAAGATTTTAAGTAATTATACTTCAATGTGAAAGTATTCTTGCCATTAATGTTCCAATCTAATTTTGCGGTAATCTTATCAGAATAAGTTCTGAATGTATAACCTTGGAAAGAACCCGGGTCATATCCGTACTTAGATTTTAAGAAACCAGCTAAAGCAGTTAAAGTATCTGCGTTTGCCTGAGAATAGTTTCCACCCGCAGCATGAGATGCGTCCGAAGGAGCCATGGAAGTCGCGGGAGCATCTTGTCTGACTCGTTCACCGCTTACAAAGAAAAACAATTTGTCTTTGATAATTGGCCCACCTAAACTAAATCCTCTGATGGAATAATCAAAAGGAGTTTTTACAACGGTAGATGGCCCGGCATTGTAACCTAAATAATTTTCATTCCTGGAATATTGGTAAATAGTTCCTTTAAAGGTATTTGTACCACTTTTAGTTACGGTGTTAACACCTGTTCCGGCAAATCCGCCTTGTTTAACGTCATAGGGCGATACATTAACCTGAATTTGTTCAATCGCTTCCAGTGAAATTGGTTGTGCGGATGTTTGTCCACCCAGGATGGACGATAGCCCAAACGAGTTGTTAAAATTAGCACCGTCAACCGTCATGTTATTGTATTGGTTACTTCTACCACCAATATTCAAACCGTTTGAGGTAGGTTCCAACTTTACAAAATCTTGAATTGAACGATTGATTGTTGGTAAACGATCAACCTGAGTTCTCGTAATTAATTCCTGAGAACCCGTTCTTGAACTACTGAAAGTCTTATCATTTATACCCTTTACAACAACTTCTCCTACTTGAGTCGTCTCATCTGTAAGTTCAAAATTCTGTTTAAAGGTTTGACCTAAATTCAAAAAGATATCGCTGACTTTTTCTGATTTAAGTCCAACAAAAGCGGTTGTTAAAGTATATGGCCCACCAATTTTTAAATTTGGCAGATTATAACGACCATCACTTCGGGTAGTTGTGTTATATTTAGTCCCTGTCGGAACATGAACGGCCATTACCACAACGTCTTGTAATGGAGAATTACCTTCTAAAATTGTCCCTGAAATTTCGGCAGTCGTTTCTTGCGACTTCGCCACAACTGATAATAGCACAAGCATTACCAGTAACATCATTCTTTGGAGTTTTCTCATACTTTGATTTTGTTTTTAAATTGTTATAAAAATAGGTGTTGTAATTTCACTCGATCAATACTGTAACACTCATTGTTCAAATTGTTTTTCATTAATGATTCATTTTAAATTAAAGGTCAAATTCAAAAATATCGGATTAAAAGCCATTAATTATTTAACAACTTTTAGATTGTTTTAACGATTCACAAAAATAGAATTTGCCTGTAACTCAATACCATTTTAGTTGTTACAATAATGTTAAAATTTATATCCAAAATTAAAAATGGAAAATCAATTTCTGCTTGATTGGAATCAGTTAGCACTGCCTATTTATTAACTTATTTGGTATTTTTATTAACAACCTTTTGAAATAATTAACAGACAAATACGACCAGTTAATATATAAGTACGGATTCATCAATGAACAAGTTTCGAATACGATTGACCTTATTAAAGAGATCAATCTGTTGAAAAAAAATCAAAAACGCAGTAATTCCCGGGCATTATTATAATTACAGACAAACTTCAGCATATTTCCGATTTTCCGGGTGATCCGTTGGCATTTGCACTGTGCAAAGTTCTATCCGGTTAGTTCTTAACACTGTAAGGTTTGCACACAGTTCTATTCAGTTCGCACGCAGTTCTGCCCGCTTCGTCTGAAACACTGTCATGTTTACCTGCCGCTCTGTCATGTTTGAACGAAGTTCTATTCGGTTAATGCTTAGCACTGTTAGGTTAGTACGTAGTTCTATTCAGTTAGCACGCAGTTCTGCCCGCTTCAACTGAAACACTGTCATGTTTACCTGCCGCTCTGTCATGTTTGAACGAAGTTCTATCGGGTTAGTGCTTAACACTGTAAGGTTAGTATGCAGTTCTATTCAGTTAGCACGTAGTTCTGCCTGCTTTGCCTGCAGTTTCGGGGAGTTAATGACAAGTTTGGCCCGATAAGTAGCAGTTTTAAATGGCTGTTGAGATACACAAACAAAAAAACCGGAAACATCCCTGTTTAACGGTGATATTTCCGGCTACCTTTACTTACGATGTGTGCAAAGCCTAATCTTTGTCTTTATTTTTCAGTGTTTTGCCCTTGCCGTAATCGTCGATCAGGCGGGCAGCTTTGTATTCCCGAATAAAGGTATCGTCCTCCAATGAACCTTCAACCAGGTCATCGAGAATATCGAGTTGATGGCGAATCTCAGCGATATCATCGGCGATATCTTCGCCGGAGGAGGATTTGGAAATATTGGTATTGCTCCGGTTATCTATATGGTTTTGATACTCGGAGATCAGTTTTTTGATCTGCACAATCTCATCTGTTTTCACGTTGAAAGAGGCAAGGTTCTCCATGTGTTTATCGGCAATATCCGTTATGGAATTGCAACGGTTGATCACCTCTTTTTCGGGTCCGCGCGAGATTGAGGTAGATACATCAACCAGTGGGATAAGGTCCAGTAGTCCTCTCTTCTTCGCATAGGCACTGATTTTTTTGCTCAGTTTGCTGGTTTTTGTCGCAAGAGCATCGAGGGTGTTGTCTTTTGCTGAAGTGTATCCTTTTCCCGACAGACCAGACTCTGCAGCACCCTTTTTAGATATATCGGTCCTTTTCTGTTGAATAATCTCTATAACTTCAACAATTTCGGGATCATTTTCCCAGAGCGAAGTCCCTACGAGCATGTGAGACATCACCCGATCGGACATGTTTAAAAAATTAAATTCAGATTGATTCATAAGTTTTTAAATTTACAGTTAATAAAATTGCATCAACATAACAATTAAACAAATCGTAAAAAAACCAGTAAGTAACAGGATGCCTAAAATTAATAATAATATTTCGAACAAATAATAATTGTGTAAAAA
>Ga0302215_10003326_pt1 | contig 10850 bp, 6 predicted proteins | sample II_Fen_N3_1_FD_194580 | JGI IMG/M metagenome (GOLD analysis project Ga0302215, IMG submission 194580) | Peat permafrost microbial communities from Stordalen Mire near Abisko, Sweden - II_Fen_N3_1 | ecosystem: Environmental > Terrestrial > Soil > Wetlands > Permafrost | place: Sweden: Abisko... | reverse complement strand
TTTCCGTTTCGGGACAAATCATGAATTCAAGGACCTGGTGACAGATGCCCACAAAAAAGATCTCAATGTTTTGCTCGATTATGTTGCCCATCATGTCCATATCGAACATCCTTTTTATAAACAACATCCAGAATGGACAACACCTTTGTATTTGCCTGATGGAACTTTGAATACCGAGCGCTGGGATGACCAGAGGCTGACTACCTGGTTCGATACATTTATGCCAACGCTCGATTTGTCGAATCCAAAAGTGGTGGATATGATGACCGATTCGGCTATGATTTGGTTGAAAGATTTCAATCTGGATGGTTTCCGTCATGATGCAACCAAACATATTACCGAACAATTCTGGCGTGAACTGACTTTGAAAATAAAAAAACAAAATCAGGGGAACAGGTTATACCAAATCGGGGAAACATACGGAAGTTCTGAATTGATCAGCAGCTACCTGACTACCGGCATGCTCGATGGGCAGTTCGATTTTAATGTGTATGATGTGGCCAATACCACTTTTGCCGGGGTTGGCGGGAGTAATTTGCAACAAGTCCAGGCTATTTTGAATTCAAGTTTGTATACTTATGGCAATCATAATTTAATGGGAAATATTTCAGGGAACCATGACAAGCCACGCTTTATGGCGTTAGCGTCAGGTGATTTGAAATTTGGCGAAGATTCAAAAGCTGCAGGTTGGCAACGTGAAATTGGTATTACTGATTCAACAGCTTACGATAAATTGCTGTTAATGCATACTTTTAATATGACGATACCGGGAATTCCTGTTGTTTTTTATGGTGACGAAATCGGGTTGACAGGTGCCAATGATCCTGATTGCAGGCGCATGATGAAATTTGATGGGTTGAATAAAAGGGAAAACAATCTTTTGCAAAAAGTGACCCTCCTAGCCCATTTAAGAAAAAATAATCCCGTACTTTTATATGGGGAATTCATTACCATCCAGGCTAAGAAAGACAGCTGGGTGTATGCACGGAAATATTTCAGCAGGAATGCAATTGTATTTATCAATAATTCATCAACATCAAAATCCTTTGATATACCTTTGCCTGCTGAGTTGAATACTGAGGGGCTTAAATCGACGTTTAATACTAAGTTTACCGTGTCAAACAGGACTGTAAGAATCCATTTGCCGGCATACAGTGCTGAAATACTGCTTTAACCCTATTCACTTTCAAACATCAAACCTTTCAAACTCTTCAAACATCAAACATCAAACTTTCAAACTACAAACTACAACATATGATACAAATTAAAGACAAAGTTTTGGCTGAAGCAGCCAATAAAGGAATGGATGAATTTCTGCAGGTTTTTACCGATGCTTATCTTGAAGCCCTGGGAGGTGAATTGACGGCTGAAAACATGCACCTGCTAAATGGGAATCAGCATACTTTGCTGGCATTCCATTTTTTCACAAAAGAAATGCGGGAAGGAGGTTTTGTGCAATTGATACAAAACGGGTATGGAGGCTATATCTTTTCCAATCCATTTGCCAAAGCCATGAAGCAATTCGGTGCTATTGAACTGTCGAAATTGATTTACAAGGCAAAAGAGATCTACGATCCGAACAAAGCTAAACTTGAGAAAGAAACTACTGAAGAGGAATTTAATGCTTTATATGTGGATTTTGAAGTATTCGATGAACTGGAGGAAATCTATTTTGATATTGAAGAAAAACAAACATCCTTATTAGCGGCCTATGTAGACGAACACATTGCTGATTTTGCAGAAATAATCCAATAAATCAGATATGGAAAACAGGAACTCCCGGAAACTGAATAATTCAATTTTCGGGAGTTTTTATTTAAACTCAGGGTTTTAGATTGATTATTTTTATTGGTGATATCTTGGATAATTTAACAACATAAGTTTGATAACAGGAAATGATATAAAAAAACTTCGGCATGACTACTCCTTATTCTATTTTCATATTCCGAATCGGGTTAAATTAAGTAAAACACCTTATACTCTTTTTTAACAGGGGTTTACAATGTAAGCCTTAATGGATATGATTTTTTTATTTTATTAATAAAAATCTAATCCATTAAAAATTCCACATTATAAAACAAATAATCTACATCAACTATGAAAGCAAATTGTAATTTTGCCTGACACAAATTAATAAAATAGAGTTAACTAAAACTACAAATTAAATCACAAACAAAATGATGAAAAGAGTACTAGTCTTCATGATTGTCTTAATGGCCTCCGTACAGATGTGGGCACAGGCAGTTACCATTAACGAATCGGCCGGGTGGCTGGAATCTGCTTATGTGAAATGGCAACCGGTTACAGGAGCTACCAGTTACAATGTATACTACAGTGGCAATGGCATTACCAACCAAAAAATTGATAATCCACTTATCCGTAGTTACGGTACTTATTTCCGTGCCGATGTAATAGGGCTTTCTGCCGGAACTTACACAATTAAAGTTGCGCCAGTGATATCAGGAGTAGAAGGGACAGCAACAACCACGGGAAATATTACTGTTACGGCACATGACCGCAATGGTTTTGCATTTCAGGGTGGACATATTCCAAGTGCATACAATATGGATGGAACCCCAAAAACAGGGGCTGTGATTTTGTATATTACTGAAAATACTAAAAACACAGTTTCAATGACAGTGACAGGTGCAACAGCAAATCCCTGTGTTGGATTGCAAACCATTCTGGACGGATTCAAGAAAGGAAAAGATACACGTCCTTTGATCGTTCGGTTTATAGGAAATATAACAGACCTGAGTTATCTGACCAATGGTGATTTATATATTTCGAACGCGAATAATGCATCAGGGTCGTTTACCTTTGAAGGTGTCGGTGATGATGCGGTGACCAATGGATGGAGCTTCTGCCTGAAAACTGCTGCAAATGTTGAAATAAGAAACATCGCTGCCATGAACAATAATAGTACAAACGGAGATGATTTTGGGTTACAACAGGATAATGATCATGTATGGATCCATAATAATGAGATGTACTATGGAAATGCCGGGAGTGATGCCGATCAGGTAAAAGGTGATGGTGCAATGGATATTAAATTATCAACCTATGTCACTGTTTCTTATAATCACTTCGTGGACAATGGAAAGTGTAGCTTGTTGGGTTTAAGTGAAGGTACAACAACTGGGTTGTATTTAACTTATCATCACAACTGGTTTGATCATTCCGATTCCCGTCATCCACGTGTACGTTTCTATTCGGCTCATGTTTATAATAATTACTATGATGGGATTTCCAAATACGGTGCCGGGTCAACCATGGGTTCATCATTGTTTGTAGAAGGTAATTATTACCGCAATGCTAAACACCCGATGATGACTTCTTTGCAGGGAACTGATGTATGGAATGAAACTACGAAAAAGAACGATCCCACTAATATGGGGACATTCTCCGGAGAAACCGGTGGAACTATTAAAGCATTTAATAATACTTTCGATGCTACATTAGGAGACGCTAATAATACACCGGGTACTAATAATATGCGTTTTGTTGCGTATGGCGATACTAATCCAATCTATAACATTTCAGGTGTTATCAGTTCTACTGTCGACTTTGATGCTTATCTGGCACAAACGCGTGATGAACAAGTACCTGCTACTGTGAAATCGTATTCGGGAGCCAATACCTACAACAATTTTGATACCGATGCAAGTTTATATGTAAAAACATTAATACCCGATGCTCCTGATGTTGCTAAAACAAAAACATTGCAATATGCAGGTCGTACAAATGGAGGTGATATAAAATGGGCATTTAACAATGCGGTTGATGATGCTGCCTATCTTGTAAATGCACCATTAAAAGCTGTAGTTACAAATTATACAACCAAAATGGTTTCTGTACAAGGTGAAACTTCAACAACAAACAGTCAAACACTTTCAACTTCTACCGATAATAGCCAGATAGTAGTGAATGGCGCTGCCATTGCAAATATGGTTTTCACATGGGGTGGAAGTGCAACTGATGCTACCGTTACCGGATTACCTGCCTCAGGAATTACTGTTGTAAAAGATGCTACAGCCAAAACAATCACGATATCCGGCATTCCTACAGCAAGTATTTCATTCTCTGTTACAACCAGTGGTAGCACAGGCACACCGATAACATTAGCCGGGTCTATCGCGATTGCAAGCAGTCAAACTCTTACACTCACTTCAACTGCCAATAGCAACCAGACAGTGACCAGTGGTGCTGCGATTACGCCAATCGTTTTCACCTGGGGTGGTGATGCAACCGATGTTACTGTGACCGGATTGCCTGCATCAGGAATTAGTTTTGTAATAGATGCAATAGCCCAAACCATCACTATTTCAGGTACTCCAACTGCTGCTGTATCTTACTCCATTGCTACTACCGGTACTTCAGGTACACCTGCAACAGGATCGGGAACTATCACTGTAAATGCAGCCGTAAATATGGTACATAACTTTACAACTTCAGGAAAAACAAGCTCATTTTATACCATAACCGGAAATATGAATTCAACTGCTGGAAATGTTTCCTATGCCGGATTAACATTAACTGCATGTTTTAAAATGGAGACTGCTTCATCTATTACTTTTACAACAGTACAAGCAGGTAACTTGACCTTGGTATTTGATGCTTCTTTTGTTAAAACGGTTAAAGTAGACGGAGTAGCTTACACTGCTGTCGCCGGTATTGTAACGGTATCGCTTAATGCAGGCCTTCATACTATCACGAAAGGTGATACTACAAATCTATTCTATATAAGCGTTGCATACATTCCTACGGGAATACAGGATGCTGTAGTAACAGATTTGATGTTGTATCCTAATCCTGTAAAAAACATCTTATCTATTACTTCTGGCGCTGAAGTGAAAAAGATTGAGGTTTACAGTTTGACTGGCATCCTGGTGAAACTTGCCGATGGTAATATCAAAACCATGGACTTGAGCCAACTGAGTAATGGTAGTTATCTGGTAAGAGTGCATACAAACCTGGGTGTAATTACTCAAAAACTGATTAAAGACTAATTGTAGGAATTTATTTTACAATCAATGAATGAAAAAGAGGGTGTCCAAAATGAATGGGCACCCTCTTCTGTGTAATAGCTTTTATTGATGATTTACTCCAATAATACTTTAACTTTCTCCAAATCTTCGGGTGTGTCAATACCCACTGTCTCCACATCGGTGAAGCCAACTTTTATGCGGTATCCGTTTTCGAGCCAGCGAAGCTGCTCAAGCGACTCTGACAACTCAAGAGGGGATTGCTCCAACATTGTAAGATCGCGTAAAATATCGGCCCTATAGGCATAAATACCTACATGTTTGAGGTAGGTGTGCCGGGAGATCCAATTTCCGGTTTCCGATCCACGGTTATATGGGATAACCGACCGGCTGAAATACATTGCTTCATGACGGGAATTAATGACAAGCTTTGGATTGTTTGGATTGTTTAGAAAATCAAATCCATCTTTTTCTGTCACTTTCTTTGCCAGTGTGGCAATCTGCGTCTCCGGATCCTGAAAACATTTCTGTAATTCAATTATTTGTTCCGGTTGAATAAATGGTTCATCTCCTTGTACATTGATGACTACATCAAACCATTCCTCCAGTTTGGAAAAAGCTTCATAACAACGGTCCGTTCCACTTTTATGTTGATCGGAAGTCATAATGGCTTTTCCTCCAAAAGCAAGTACAACATCATAAATCCGTATGTCGTCAGTTGCAACATAAACGTCTGTCAAGGCTTTTGAGGCTTGTTCGTAAACCCGTTGAATCATCGTCTTGCCACCAATATCCACTAAAGGCTTACCCGGGAAACGGGTTGAACTAAAACGTGCAGGGATGAGACAGACAAAACGTAACGGAGCTTCTTCAGCTTTCTGAAAATCTTTGGTCATATTGGTTGAAATTTTATCCTCAGTTGTGTAATCCTGTTTTAAATATCTTTCTTTTGGTTAATGCAAACCAACTGGTACTCCGCATTAAAAGAAGTACAATAATTGGAAAAGTAGCTGTGTTAAACGATTGTTCCGAAACTGCAAAAGCAATTAAAGCTCCCAAAAGCAGTGCAATATTGATCATTTGGTAATAAAACAAACCAACACGTGCCTGTTTTATCCAAATCAAAACTGCCAAAAATACATTCAGTGGATTAAGCCAGAGTAAATTAAAATTAGATTTTACTAATGGATGTAATGAGAAAAACATCAAATAAAAGGCTATCAGGCCTCCAATGCCCGTAATAAATAAAATTAAAGTGTCAAAGATCTTGAAGTGGCGCTTCCTGCTTTTAACATCCCAAATTGTCAACAATAAGCCTAGAATAAGGATAATGACTGCAATAGTTGTTGGCTTAAATAACCAGGAATCAGGTGAAGAAGCTATTACATTTTTGTTGACCAATATGTTCTTTTGGGTTACTAATTTTCTGCTTCGCCCATTTTTTGTAACAACTTCAGCCGATTGAAATTCAAGCATCAGGTTTTCCGGTAGAAACATACTCTCATTTGTATCGGCAATCTGATCAGCATCCATTCCAAACACAATGTCAATTCCAAACTTAAGCCAGGTATCCGTGCCAACATAGACTCCTACCCACTGGCGAAAAGTTTTAGGAGAGTTGGTTGTTTGAAATTTTATATACCCATTCAAAGCTGCAATTATTTTATCCCGGGGTCTTGAAGAACAATTATCAAAAACAAAGTTGTAACGGTAAGTCCTGTTTTGAGGTTCGTAATTTGCTAATAATAAATTGATTAATTTTCTTTTCTCATTAGGTTCTAAATTCAGAACTTGTTCCCAAACCATGGAATTTCGTTGTGCATATTCAGGCAAAAAATACCTGGTGTCATAAATTCCTAATTGGTAATCCGTTTCTCCTTTTATGAATTTGTAATAAAAGTTTTCAGTTTCGAAACTGAATATGCCATAATTAAAAACCAGATCGTTTCCACTTTTCACATCATTAATACGAATAGCAGTATGACCAAATTTGGAATAAACTTCCTCCCCGGGGGAACAAGTAATTAAACTGATGACTGCAGAATCGCTGAATGAGACTTGTTGAGCATGTAAGGAGATAATGCTCAATAGAAAAATATAAACTAAAGAAAATCTTTTCATATGGAAATTTTGTTTTACAATATTACAAAAGTAATTCTATTTCTCAATATATTTTAGAAAATGAAATTTTGTTTTTCTGTTCCCTGAAATGTTTGAAAATAAATTAGGCTCTATAACGTTTTAGGTGGGTAATTAAAAAATTAAAACGAATGGTCTTTGGCATATCAGAGGCGGAATTGAAAAACGTCGGGAGAATCTTACTCGAATTCCGTTTTTTCTTCGGGCTTCAGTTAGGGTTGAGTTAGGGTTGAGTTAGGGTTCGGATAGGGTTTGGATAGGTTTACCTATTCCAACCCTAACTAAACCCTCTACCAACCCTATCTGAATTCTCTTTCCAGCAAAAACGAATTCCAACTGAAAACATGAAGAGTGGTGATGGAATAAAAGAATAATATCCGAATGAAACATTTCTTCGAAGGAAAACACGATACCAGGTTAGGTAATTTTAACAAAACAGGCTGAATTTGTTGTTTCAAAACAGAATTACCCAGCCGATTCGCAATAGAGCCATAAATTCCTTTTTTGAATGGAAAATTGTTCCCGAAAAATGATTTTCACAATAATTACAGAGTTTTTTTTGATATTTGTAATATTTATCTCAAAAAATTACTAAATTTGTGCTTTATAACATTGTTGTCAAACATATTTGGACTAAAATTATATGGCAAAAAAACATGTTTCAGATCTTAAACCATTGGAAGAAATTCTAACAGTTTGGGATGTTTTAACACCTGATGAGAGACAATTTGTACGGAATAATTACACGATTCATTTTTTTAAAAAAAATGAAATGATTCATTGTGAAGGTGAACTGCCTTCGCACATGATGATTCTTGCCAGTGGTAAAGTAAAAGTATACAAAGAAGGAGTAGGTAGTCGATCGCAAATTATCAGGATGCTGAAACCCGGTGAACATTTCGGTTACAGGGCCATTATAGCGAATGAAACATACAACACCAATGTTATGGCATTCGAGTCCTCTGTAGTTTACATGATCAAGGCCGAAATATTTTTGTCTATTTTAAGACACAACAATGCATTTTGTTATCGCTTTTTGGAAGAATTAGCAACTGATTTAGCTGCTTCCGATGCCCGTACCGTAAATCTTACCCAAAAGCATATCCGGGGCAGATTAGCAGAAGCACTTCTATTGCTCAAAACAAATTATGGCATGGAGGAAGATGGAGCAACAATCAGCATTTACCTCTCACGTGAAGATTTAGCCAATTTATCAAACATGACTACATCGAATGCCATCCGGACACTTTCGAATTTTGTAAATGAACATGTAATAGCCATGGATGGACGGAAGCTGAAAATAATCGATGAAGAAAGATTACGAAAAATAAGCAAAATGGGCTGATCGGGTTGTATGACCTTAAAGCCCTTTTATTCTGCTAATTGTTTGTAAATATTGCATTCCAAATAAACAAGCTCGCCTAAAATTGGTTTTACATTTGTAATAATGTTACTTATCCCAAATAAATCAGTATTATGAATGCAGGACAAATCCACACCACTTTTAAATCAATATCACACTTCCTGGTATCAGGTCAGGTGAAAAATGCTTTTGATAAAATAAAAGTGCTGGTTGATGAATTGCAAATTGGGGAATATTCAGACAGGTTGGTCGATCTGGAACAAAACTATCGATTCTTACTCCATTATTACATCACCGGTGTTGAAGATCCTCAACGTAAATCTGTATATAACAAATTAATAGCAAAGGTTTTTGTCTTAAACTCTGAGTTGAGAGAAGAGCTCATACTTCGTAATTCCAACAATTATGAATATACTCAGAAGCGCTATTATCCTCACACAAAAAAGCATCATACAACAGTAGACTTGTTTAATGCCCTAAAATACTATCACAATCAATCGGCACTATTAAAAAACAATGTGGATGTCCAGGTTGGCGAACTTAAAAGATTACGATCAAACTATGAATTGCTGATTCCTGAATTTTTCGGGTTGTTTTGGCTTACAACAGTGATCGGATCCCAGGAAAAAGTACTATTTAATGAGGTGCTGCAAAAGGACTATCCGGGTTGGATTGAGAAATCAGTCATAATTTCGGCATTGACCTTGAATTTGTGGCGGATGTTCGATGAAAATAAGCTGATGTTGCTTTTAGATGCTTGCCAGGCTGATGACCAACTGGTGAAGCAACGTGCCTTAGTAGGCTTGTGCTTTGTCCTGGCTAAATATAATCGTTTCTTACCTTTTTTCCCTTCAATACGAAACAGGTTGGTATTATTAGCCGATGATCATCATATCGTTGAGAATTTAAAAAATATCATCATCCAGATCATTGCTACCGTTGAGACTGAAAAAATCACGAAGAAAATGCAGGAAGAAATCTTGCCTGAAGTAATGAAAATAAGTCCAATGTTGAAAGATAAAATGGATGCTGACAGTCTTTTAAATTCAGACGAATGGGGTGAAGAAAATCCCGACTGGCAAGAAATGCTTGAACAAAGCGGGGTGTCAGATAAATTGAAAGAACTGAGTGAACTCCAACTGGAGGGAGCTGATGTGTATATGAGTACATTCTCATTGCTAAAAAACTTTCCGTTTTTCTCGGAATTTACGAATTGGTTCTTGCCATTTGATACGCAAAATTCGGCAATAAATGAATTGTTTAAAACTGATGACAAAACATTGATTACTGCTTTTGTGAGCAATAATGTAATGTGTAATTCAGACAAATACTCTTTTTGTTTAAGCATTCTGCAAATGCCCGAATCACAACGTGGCATGTTGAAGCAATCGTTTAAAATGGAAGCCGAACAATTGGATGAAATGACGAAGGATGAGGCAATCCTGACTCCGAACATTGCAGCAAAGAATATATCAAAGTTATATATTCAGGATTTATTCAGGTTCTTTAAATTAAATCCCCAACATGGCGACTTCTCCGATATGTTTGCATTTTCACTTTTAATGCACCGCTCCTATTTATTTGAAATACTATCTGTAAACAGTGATTTCAAGTTAAGTATTGCAGAGTATTATTTTTCAAAAAACCATTATATTCAGGCTTTAGAATTATTTGAAAAAATTCAACACGAAATAACCCCAACAGCTGCCCTTTATCAAAAAATAGGTTATTCGTTTCAAATGACTTCCCAATTCCCGAATGCATTGGAGGCCTATCTAAAATCGGATTTAATTCAGACTGATGATTTATGGACTGTTCGAAAAATTGCCCTTTGTTATCGTCTCTTAGGTAAATTTGAAAATGCACTGGAGTTTTATCAACAAGCCGATTACCTGAAACCAAATCAATTGTCTGTTTTAATGCAGATTGGCCATTGTTATGTTGAATTAGGGAAGTATAAAGAAGCTTTGAGTGTGTATTATAAATTAGATGCTATAGGTGGTGATAATGCCAAGGTGTGGCGGGCTATTTCATGGAGTTCATTTATATCCGGGAATTTGCAGCAAGCTGAATACTATGTGAAAAAGTTACTTGAAAATGAACCTAACGCACACGATTATCTCAATGCCGGTCATGTGTCATGGTGCCAACATTTATTGAATGATGCCATTGAGTTCTATCGCAAGAGTCTGGATTTACAACAAAACAGTTGGGAAGTATTCCTGGAGGCATTTAATGAAGATAAATCATTTTTGATTGCCAATGGCATAGATGCTGATGAAATTCCTCTCCTTCTGGACTCGATATTGATTTAAAACCAAAAAGGAATGGGCCTATATATCTGCTTAATTCCTCAATCCCGG
>Ga0302215_10003323_pt1 | contig 10858 bp, 7 predicted proteins | sample II_Fen_N3_1_FD_194580 | JGI IMG/M metagenome (GOLD analysis project Ga0302215, IMG submission 194580) | Peat permafrost microbial communities from Stordalen Mire near Abisko, Sweden - II_Fen_N3_1 | ecosystem: Environmental > Terrestrial > Soil > Wetlands > Permafrost | place: Sweden: Abisko... | reverse complement strand
CCGTATTCTTTAATTTTTCTGTACAGGGTTCTTTCGGATATTTGTAATTCATCAGCAGCCGATTTTCGTTTTCCCCGGTGCTTTTCAAGTGTTCTTTTAATCATTTGACGTTCCATATCCTCCAGAGTCATTGGTTTTTGATTTTCAAATTCATTATACTCCTCGGCGTCCTGGTATGATTCATCATAGTTTGCATTTCCCGAAAAACTACCTGTATCCCGGGATGCTTTATCTGTCTTATAATCATTGCCGGTTCCTGGAGTGGTAATGATGGTATCTTTATGACTTAAAAAGGGAGAAGGGAAAAGTGTCTCGGAAGACTGAATATCAGTTTGCGGATTATTCATAATTTCGTGAACTAATTTTTTCAGGTCATTCATATCTTTTTTCATATCAAAAAGCACCTGATAGAGTATTTCACGTTCACTGTTAAACGTTTTTTGATCGCTACCTGACTTCGAAAATATGGCAGGTAATCGTTCAATATCATCTTTTGGTAAATACGTTTTTAATATCTGGGCGGTTATTTCACGTTGCTGTTCTATCACTGATATTTGTTCGGTGATATTCTTTAGTTGACGAACATTTCCGTTCCAGTAATAGTTTGTCAACATGATTTTGGCATCATCTGTCAATTTCACAGAAGGCATTCGGTATTTCTCAGCAAAATCAGAAGCAAATTTCCTGAACAACAAAACAATATCATCTTTTCTTTCCCTCAATGCCGGAATGGCAATCGGTACAGTGTTCAACCGGTAAAATAGATCTTCCCTGAACCGACCATCCCGCGTTGCCTGTATCATATTCAGATTGGAAGCAGCAACTACCCGTACATTTGTCTTTTGAGTTTTAGATGATCCTACTTTTATAAACTCTCCTGCTTCCAGGACACGTAATAACCTTACCTGAGTGGAGAGCGGAAGCTCACCTACTTCATCCAGAAAGATTGTCCCTCCGTCTGCCACTTCGAAATAGCCCTTCCTATCGGCCGTAGCGCCGGTGAATGAACCTTTTTCATGCCCGAACAACTCAGAGTCGATAGTGCCCTCCGGTATTGCCCCGCAGTTTACTGCTATGTAGGGACCATGCTTGCGATGGCTGTAAAAATGTATTATTTGTGGAAAATTTTCTTTTCCTACACCACTTTCTCCTGTTATTAGAACGGATAGATCAGTAGGCGCTACCTGCACTGCAATATCAATTGCTCTGTTCAATAACTCGGAAGTTCCAATTATTCCGAATCGCTGCTTTACTGATTGTATTTCTGATTGTTGCATAATAAGAACGAATTTGTAAACTGTAATAATGGCATAAACAACATGACAAAATTACTAATAATAATAGAATAAGCACTCAAATTAAAGGAATTTTAAATTTCAATCAAATTAAAACCGATATTCATAATCAACATCTAGTTTTGCAATTTAAAAAACGGCCAGATTTTACATTGTTTGTAATCCAAAAAAAAGAAGCAGAATTTCTTCTACTTCTTTTGAGTGTATTTTAAAACAATACAGGGTATTATTTTTTCCCTTTTTGTGCTTTATCAATTCCTGCAATTGCTTTATTTGCAATATCATTTGTAGGTTCAATTGTCAGAATTTTATTCCAATATACTTTTGATTGGGTAAAATCCTTTTTTAAATAATAATAATAACCCAAGTACCTGGAACATTCAATAATTACCTGATTATACCTTACATCGGCTTTTGCTTCCACAATAGTTAATGCTTGTTCGTAATATGGTTTTGCCAATCCCTGCGTTGTTTCAGGATCAAGTGAAAAATTTGTAAGAGCTCTCCATCTGTATCCTCTGTAATTGGTTGGTTCTAATGAAACAACTTTTGCAAAGATACTATCAGCTTTAATTAATGCATTTTTCCTTACCAAAGCTATGCTGTCTGTTTTTCCTTTGCTTACAGAGTCGGTACTGTTACCATAAGAATAATAAATTTTACCCAGGTCATAATAGACATCGGAAGTTTGTTTATCTTCTTTTAAAGAATTCAGGTAATTATTATAAGATGAAATTGCATTTGCATAATCATTTTTGCTCAGATACATATCTGAAATATCTTTCCATAATTCAACATGTGAAGAATCCGATTCAATCGCTTTCTTATATTCTACAATAGCAAGATCATATTGTTTTGTCTGACTCAACGCCTGACCGTAATACCTGTAATCTAAATACGTAAAATCGGGTTTATCTGATTTATTAAATAAGCGGTCAGCCGATTTAATAGCATCATCATATTGTTTCAGGTCGGTATTGTTATACATCGCCAGCCTGTTAAATGCAGGATTACGTGGTTCCTTTTGCAGACCATCATTGGCAATTTGCAATGATTTCGTAAAATCATGATTAAAAAACAATGTCATTGCATACTTAATTAAATCCTGAGCGTTTGAATTACCCGATTTTAAATAACTATCATATAACGCAGCTGCTTTATCAAACTCATTGTTTGAATAATAAATATCAGCCAGTTCTTTATCTACCAACAGAAATGAAGGTTCTTTTACCTTCAGGCGGTTTAACATATCTATTGCAAGCGTAGTATTCACGTTTTTATAGGCACGGGCATATTTTACATACGCTTCTTTACAATTGGCATCATAAAGAATTGCCAGTTCATAATTACTACAGGCATTACCTACATTTTTTTTTGCAAGTTCAATATCTCCCATTAATATGGCAAGAGGAGCATATTTTGATTTAATATCTTTTGCTTTATCAGAATATATAACGGCCTGATCAATGAGCCCGTTTACTAAATAAGCATTTGATGCAGCAATAAAACAATCCGGGTTCTTTTTTGCACTTTTTAATTTTAATACCGTAGTTATTTCTGTTTCTGCTTCTTTCGGATTAGCTTTGATTTTCAACATGGCTAAACCAATTGTATTCAAAACATTATCGTCTTTGTCAACAAATCCTTTTTTGAAATAAATTTCAGCAGAGTCAGGTTTGTTTTCACTGAAATAAATTGTACCCAGATAATAACAAGTGATTGCCCTGGTTGATACGTCAGTTGTATATTCACTTAACAATAAAGGTTTTGCCACCAACGGAAAACCGGCTTTATAATAAGCTAAACCTTGATCCTCCAACGCGCTGAAAACAGATAAGTTGACAACAAAAAGAGTTAAAATGAGAAATAAAAAGTTACGTTTCATGTAGCTTGAATTTAAAAGGATTTAAAAATTATTATTCTTTTGTATGAACTATTCTAACCGGTTGACTTGCCGGAACCAATCCTGATTTCAGGATGATTCGCTGTCCCCGGTCTGAGGTTAAAAATTTTGTTAATCCCGAAGGCAATGAACTTCTTGGATCATTTAAAATAATATAAACATTCCGCGTTAACGGATAATAGCCATAAAAAAGATATGCCTGAAATGGTTTATAACTGTTTTCGACTGTTGCTTCATCCTCACTGCTCACCGCCATTACTCTCACTTCATTTTTAAATGAAAGATTGGTTGTATCTTTCCGGTTTCCCATCCAGTTTACTCCAATAACTCCAATGGCATTGGGCGATTTTGAAACAAAATCTATTACTTCCAGGTTTGTTTTTTGTGCATTCAGCTGAGTAGATAATGGTTGACCCTTACAAATCGAATCGACGGCAAAACGAACGGTACTTGAATTCTGGTTATCGAAAACCACCTGGATTTTTCCTCGTTTTGATTTAGGATAAATTTCGTTCCAGTTGGTTGTTTTCCCGGTTAAAATATTTTTAATCTGACTTACTGTTATTAATGAATCCGGGTTTCTATTATTTACAATAAGTGCAATCCCATCTGTTGCCAGTTTATAGGAACGGGGAGCAAATTTTTTACTTGTTAACGAAGCTTCTTCCTTAACAGACAATGGACGAGTAGCAATTGCTAGTCGTACACTGTCTTTTAATAGAAGATCAATGGCATCACCCTCATTTGTATACGTAGGTACAACGCCGGCATTTTTATACATTGATTCAAATACATCTAATTCTTCCTGGATAATCGGTTGAAAATTTATATCTACAGCAATGGGTATTACCCCTTCAGTGTACGTATCAGTAAATTTATCCTTTACTTTATTCTGGCAGGAGAATAAACTAAAAACAAAAAGAATAGACAATAATTTGTTAGTTGACATACTAACTACTCTAATTTAAATGTGATTGGCAATGTATACCATACGGATACATTTACACCATTTTGCTTTCCTGGAATGAATTTAGGTAATGAACGTATCACCCGCATTGCTTCACGGTCACAGGCAGGATCGAGTTGTCTCACAACTTCGACTTTATCTACTGCACCGGTTTTTGTAACTACAAAGCGAACAATAACCTTACCCTGAATACCATTTTCCTGTGCAATGATGGGGTATTTCAAATTTTTACCGATATACGATAAAAGTTCATTTTCACCACCCGGGAACTGAGGCATTTGTTCAATTACAGTATATACCTTTTCTTCCACTTCCTGCGTTACATTTGCTTTCACATCTGCAATATCTACAGTTCCGGTTTCGCTACCCTTTACATCGGCAAGTGAAATTGCACCTTTAGTATTGGTAAGTTCTTCCTGACTCTTCAGGGCGTTATCCTCAGTTACTTCTTCATCCTTTTTGATCACAGGAGCCGTAAATTTTACGGATGACTTCAAATCAGGAGGCGGAATTGCTGCCTCAGCTTTCTTGACATCATTTTTTACTTCTGCTGGTTTCAATTTTGCAAAAACAGTTTTTTCAATATTTATTTCTGTTTGCTTTGGTTTTACCATTTCAATTAGTCGGGGAAGACTAAATCCAACAACAGCAACGACAGCAATGATAATCATTGATATATTGTGTCGTCTGTCTGACTCACTTCGCATTTTATAAGCGCCGTATTCCTTATTCTTTCCCTGAAATATCAGCTCTCTCCATTCATAGGAAGTTAAATCTATTTTAGCCATTTTAATTTCATTTTTAGGCGTTTAACTATTTAGCAGAAGCAATTTGCGAGAATGCACCTTTGGTTTCACGGTTCTTTAACAGAAACCTGTCCCCTTTACTTATCGTATCGATCACATAAACCCCGATATTGCATATTTGCATTTCATCGAGTGCATCAATCAAATTTTTATAAGTTGCTCTATCGGTTGCTTTTATAATCACTACAGGAGTATTCTTTCCGTTTTTAATCACAGATGCCTGCTTGGTAAAATCTTCCTGACTTATTTTCAGGTCAAGCTTCTTTTGCTTTAATGCATTAATCTGTATTACTGCTGCAGCATTTTTCTTCAATAGTATGGCACGTATTCCATCTGATTTATACGAAGTCAATTTTAAAGAATTATAATCTTTATAATTAGGTTCTCCGCTAAAATAGAAGATAGAATCACCTCCGGTCAGCAACAAGGTAGTTGCCTGGGAAGCTTTTACTGTACTCTTATCCGCATCGGTTATTTTCTTATCATTACTCGGCATGTTGATTTCCATAGTTTGAGGTTTACTCAACGATGTACACAACATAAAGAAAGTAATCAGCAACATATTCATATCCACCATGGGAGTAAAATCCACGAATACGCTTATCTTCTTTTGTTTGCTGCCGCCTTTTTTCTTCTTACCACCGGTATCATTAGTTTGAATTTCAGACATAATTTTTAGTTTTTATTTATCAGAAACTTTTTTCAAAGAAGTTATTAAATTGTATCTGTTTTCTCTTAAATCCTGAAGAGATGACATCACATCTTTAATTACTTTATACGGTGTATTCTGATCTGCTTTGATGGCAATTCTCAAATCTTTATTGGTCAAACGTGCACTTCTTATCCAACTTTTAAATTGATTGTCAAGTTTATCGGTTGGAATACCCTGATCTTTAAGTACTTTGTCCTGATCATCAGTGGATAAGGCTAAATACGCCTTCATGCTTTTTATTGGGACACCAAAGGTCTTAAGTATCTTGAACTTCTTCAATTCCTGAGGAGTAAAAGAAACACCATAATCTTTGCCCACACTGCTCAAGGTTTCAACCATATCGGATTGCTTATCTAAACTCATAAATACCTTCCCCTTGGGATCAATCAATATCGATAAAATATTGATTTCAGGTATTTTGATTTCAGACACTGAAGCGGGAGTTGTTACTTGTACCGGCTCTTTTCTCACGAACGTAGACGTTAACATGAAAAAAGTCAGCAGAAGTACGGTAACATCACTCATCGCCGTCATATCGATACGAGTACTTTTCCTTGCTACTTTTACTTTAGACATAGCATTTTATTTTAGTTTTGGAATGATTGATTACTTGTGAGAAGCTGCAAATGTTTGAACAATTGAAAAACCTACTTCATCAATACAGTAAGTAATCGAATCAATTTTACTTGTGAAATAATTATAAGATATTACTGCCAATGCACCGGTTAAGATACCAAAAGCAGTGTTGATCAACGCTTCGGAGATACCTGCTGATAATGCTACAGAGTCAGTACCACCGGCACCTGCCAACGAAGCAAAGGACTTGATCATACCGATTACTGTTCCTAACAATCCCATCAGCGTTCCTAATGTAGTGATAGTGGCAATAATTGGAAGATTCTGACTTAACATTGGAAGTTCCAGCGCTGTTGCTTCTTCTACTTCTTTTTGGATAGCCAATACCTGTTGTTCTTTAGATAAAGTTTCGTCGGCTTCAACTTCTGCATATTTAATTAAAGCTGATGTTACTACATTGGCAACTGAACCTTGTTGTTTGTCACAAATAGCTGTTGCTGCTTTAATATCACCTTTTGTTAAAGATGCTTTGATTTCTCTGACAAAATTTGACAATTTGCCTTTACCCTGGGCTGTTTTAATAGCAAAGAAACGTTCAACACTTAAAGCTAATACTGTAAGTAATAATGTTTGAATAATTGGCACGATAAATCCACCTTTGTAAATTGTTCCCAACAAATTCCCGGTTAATGGACTATTATTTGGATCATTGTTCAGGAAATTGGCCGGATTACCGAAGATAAAATTAAAAATGCACAATGCAATTGCCAGACATGCTACCATTACAAGAATCGGTGAATTGATACCTGTAAATCCTTTACTCTTTTTTGGTTGTTGTTGATTCTTTGCCATAACGTTTTTTTTATTAATATTACTTTTTATAATTTTTACTGTTATTGTTTATGAATATGTTTTTTGTTTAGAATAGAAAAAATATTTACGACATAAAATGTTGATTCATTATTAAAAGGAGCACAAAAATAATAACAAATTCAGTAAAGTTGATGGTTTTTACAATATTTAATTTTTTATTTTTTTCAAACGCTTGATATTCAATATAAATTGATTTTTATTTATTTGATTTTTGAATAAAAACAACGTTATTATTACATTTTTGACTGTTTTTTGATCAAAAAACACCAAATATTAACCACATATTCTCACTTTAATTTCATTATCCTACCAATAAATTTTGTTCAACTACCAGTTTGAATTTTAATTGACCTTTTTTCTCCTGATTGTTGATTGTTGATTTTCTACATTTTTCCATTAAATGTTTATTATTAAACGCTTGGATTGCATTTATCGTATTTTAATTATCAGATTTATTATATAAATAGTGATTATTTAGTATCAAATAGAATGTTTTTATTTCGATTTGATTTTTCAATATAGATTTTAGTCATTTTTCTCTTGTTTTTCTAATATAGCTTTACTTTCATTTGAATATATTTTAGACCTTGACATCATTTCATGAATTTAAAGGAAATACCCCTGGTTTCATTTATATCATCCTGACACCCTTAAAAAATCTATCTGTTGATTGAACGTCCGGTTCAATTTTATTAACGCTTTTCATCCAATGAATCACAATTCATTAAAAGCAAAAATCATTCCAATTTCAGTCTTCCTGGATGAATTTTAATCTATTATTTCAAGCATTTTTAAACAGGTATGTCATACAATATAAATCAGTTAACCTGTTTTTAATTGGGGTAGTTATTTCTATTGTAACAGATTCCTTTTTTAGTCAGGTTTAAAAGATGAATTATGTCCAAAAAGAAAGTTAGATTAGAATAATTTATTAAATTTGTATTCTTAAATAAAATGCAATCTGTTAATTCTTTTAATCTTGTCTTATTATTCATTGAAATCATTGTTATAATTATAAAGCTTCAAATTATCTCTCAAATCAAACTTTTTTTATCCCTTTACAAATTCAATTGTGAAAAACAATTTCTATATTTGCATGTAAATTGAATGAATATTCGGATTCAACCTTTATAGAATGCTGTTTTAGGATGTATCCACCCATTTAAAGACGAACATTCAAAGTAAAACTTTAAACTATACATCAAATCATGCAAAAAGAAACCTCACATACTGAATTCCACTACGGGGAAGATACCATGACCATAGTAAGAGCACTGAATCTTGCACGGGGGTTGGAGAAAGGGATTTTAACCGGTGCTGTCCGGTTGAAAGTACAAATGAACCGTGATGTGGTTGAAAATATCGTTCATAAACAAAAAATAGTATATGGTATCAACACCGGTTTTGGTCCGTTGTGCACTACCCTGATCGGGGAAGAAGATACTAAAAAACTACAATACAACCTCTTGATGAGCCATAGTGTGGGTGTGGGCAATTCAATCGACAAGGAGATTGCCTGCCTGATGATGATCCTCAAAGTCCATGCGCTGTGCAAAGGATATTCTGGAATAGCTGTTGAAACCATTGAAAGGATACTCTGGCATATCGAAAACGACGTCATTCCCTGTGTTCCCGAACAAGGTTCGGTAGGTGCTTCCGGTGACCTGGCACCACTGTCACATTTGTTTCTTCCGCTGATTGGAATGGGAAAGGTGACCTACAACAATCAAATTGTGCCCATGTCCGAAGTATTGGAACTTCTGCACATGCAACCCGTTGATTTAGGACCCAAAGAAGGACTTGCACTCATCAACGGAACTCAGTTTATGAGTGCCCATGCCGTCATATTATTGGAAAAATTCCAGAACTGCCTGGATCATGCCGATATCATTGCTGCCATAAACCACGAAGCCATGATGGGTTCAGTCAAATGTTTCGATGAAGAGCTCCACAACCTTCGTCCATATTCGGGCAGTATCTATGTGGCCCAACGAATGCGAAAATTACTTGACCAGTCAGAAATTGTAGTATCCCATAAAAATTGCCTTCGGGTGCAGGATCCTTATTCGTTACGCTGCATTCCCCAGGTACACGGTGCTTCCCGTAATGCATGGCTCCATCTGAAAGAAACCATCCTGATTGAAATCAATTCGGTAACCGACAATCCCATCATATTTTCAGAAGATAATACCATTAGTGGCGGACTCTTCCATGGTCAGCCCATCGCCATGCCTATTGATTATGCCGGGCTGGCAGCTGCCGAACTGGGCAATATAGCCGACCGCCGTATCTATCTTTCCATGATGGAAAGTGTTCCGGGATTGCCTAAATTACTTATGAAACATACCGGACTGAACTCCGGATTTATGATACTGCAATATACCACCGCTGCCCTGGTTAGCGAAAATAAAACACTTTGTTTCCCTGCCAGTGCCGATAGTATCCCTACTTCCCTTGGTCAGGAAGACCACGTTAGCATGGGATCAATTGGTGTACGTAAAAGCCTTCGGATTGTTGACAACCTTGAAAAAATACTGGCCATTGAGTTGCTTACTGCTGCCCAGGGCTTTGATTTCAGGAAACCGCTCAAATCAGGCATCCTGATTGAAGAAACCCACCGGCTGATACGCGAACATATTACATTTGCCGATACCGACCGTGTATTTTCGGATGATATCGAAAAAGCAATTAACCTGATTCAATCAAAGGATATCATCAAAAATTTACATCTTGTCACTACTAAAAATCAATTAGACTTTAAAAACGAAGATCATGAATTATTCGGAATTTATTGATACCTATGCTTCTCATCCTCATTATAAAGCACCAACGGGTAATGAGTTGAATGCCCGCTCCTGGCAAACAGAAGCTCCCTTGCGCATGTTATTGAATAATTTAGATGCCGAAGTAGCCGAAGATCCTGAGAACCTGATTGTGTACGGAGGTACCGGACAGGCTGCCCGGAATCCAGAAGCGGTAAAAGAAATTATCCGCATCCTGCTTGAGATGGACGAATACCATTCCTTGCTTATTCAATCGGGTAAACCCATTGGACTGGTTCGCTCCCACCCTCAGGCTCCCAGGGTACTGATTGCAAACAGCAACCTGGTCCCTGCATGGGCTACCTGGGAACATTTCGAAGAATTGAAATCAAGGGGATTGATGATGTACGGACAAATGACTGCCGGAAGCTGGATTTACATCGGATCTCAAGGCATCCTGCAGGGCACCTACGAAACCTTTGTTGAATGCGGACGTAAATACTTTAACGGCGATTTAACGCATAAGATCATTGTTTCCGGAGGAATTGGCGGCATGAGTGGTGCACAGCCACTTGCTGCCACCATGGCCGGTGCTGTTTTCCTGGGTGTCGACATTGACCCCCTGCGAATAAAAAAACGCCTGGATACAAGGTATATCGATAAAATGACTGACAGCTATGAAGAAGCTATCCGGTGGATACTCCAGGCAAAAGAAACAGGGAATGCACTTTCGGTCGGATTGGTTGGGGATATCGGCGATGTACTTGAAAAACTATTAAAAGCTAACATCATTCCTGACATTCTCACCGACCAGACTTCGGCGCATGATCCGTTAAACGGATATATTCCCAATGGAATGTCATTACCTGAAGCACTTGAACTCCGGAAAGCCAATCCCGTTACATACAAAGAACACTCGTTGAAAAGTATGGCACGTCACGTGGGTTTCATGCTCGAAATGCAA
>Ga0302215_10003321_pt1 | contig 10859 bp, 9 predicted proteins | sample II_Fen_N3_1_FD_194580 | JGI IMG/M metagenome (GOLD analysis project Ga0302215, IMG submission 194580) | Peat permafrost microbial communities from Stordalen Mire near Abisko, Sweden - II_Fen_N3_1 | ecosystem: Environmental > Terrestrial > Soil > Wetlands > Permafrost | place: Sweden: Abisko... | reverse complement strand
ACTCCTTTTCGACTTGCATAAAGCTAAGCTCCAAGGGTGTTTTACGACCGAAAATTTTAACCATAACTTTTAGTTTCTTCTTCTCCACATTGATTTCCTCAATGGTTCCGTTGAAACCGTTAAATGGCCCATCGATCACTTTTACTGTCTCGCCCACTATGAATGGGGTATCAAATTCCTCTCCACTTTCCTGTAGCTCATCAACTTTACCTAAAATACGGTTCACTTCAGACTGACGCATGGGAACTGGATCGCCCCCTTTTGTGTCGCCCAAAAAACCAATAACATTAGGAACATTTCTAAGCATGTGGGATATTTCGCCCACTAAGGCAGCTTCGATCAGAATGTAACCGGGAAAGAAATTGCGGTCTTTTGCAACCTTTTTCCCATTCCGAATCTGATAAACCTTTTCCGTAGGGATTAAGACTTGGGATACAAATTCCTGAAGTCCAGAATTCGCTACTTCATTTTCGATATATTCCTTGACCTTCTTCTCTTTACCACCAATAGCTCGAAGAACATACCATTTACGCTGATTATCGCTCATTACGGACCTCCAGAATAATTAATAGAAAAAACTGTAAACTAATTTCATGAAACTTCTAAAAGAGGTATCAATGAAAAATATTAACAGTGCGATTATAAAGGAAGCAACCATTACTACTATAGCACTATTACGCAACTCGCTCCATGTAGGCCATGAAACCTTATGCACGAGTTCATTGTAAGATTCGTTGAAATAATTAGTTAAATTCATTTGTATGGAGACAAATTTCGTTATAAAATTTAGTATTGTCGGATAGCAAGAATCGAACCTACTCCAACTCCCCTATATGAGTTTATCCGTAAATGCAGTCCTGAACCGAAGTCCGGGACTGCAATACTTATATTTAAAATCAGATTATTTCAGAATCTCAGTAACCTGTCCAGCACCTACCGTACGGCCACCTTCGCGAATAGCGAAACGAAGTCCAAGGTTTAATGCAACCGGATAGATCAGATCTACAGTGATAGTAACGTTATCACCTGGCATAACCATTTCAGTTCCTTCAGGAAGATTGATCTCACCTGTGATATCCAGTGTACGGATATAGAACTGAGGACGGTATTTGTTGTGGAATGGAGTGTGACGTCCACCTTCTTCTTTTTTCAGGATATAAACCTCAGCTTTGAATGTTGTATGAGGAGTAATTGATCCTGATTTAGCAAGAATCTGTCCACGTTTGATTTCTTTTTTGTCTACACCACGAAGAAGAAGACCTACGTTGTCACCAGCTTGTCCGTCGTCAAGAATCTTACGGAACATTTCAACTCCAGTACAAATAGTCTTACGATTTTCTGCACCAAGACCGATAACTTCGATTTCGTCGCCAGTGTGAATTTTACCAGTTTCGATACGACCAGTAGCAACAGTTCCACGGCCAGTGATAGAGAATACATCTTCAACAGGCATAAGGAAGGGTTTGTCAACATCACGTGGAGGAATTGGAATCCATGTGTCAACAGCATTCATTAATTCCATTACTTTTTCTTCCCATTTTGGTTCGCCGTTCAACGCACCAAGAGCAGAACCCATGATAACAGGAGTATTGTCGCCATCGAAATCATAGAATGTAAGAAGATCACGAATTTCCATCTCAACAAGTTCAAGAATTTCAGGATCTTCAACCAAGTCAACCTTGTTCATGAAAACGACCAAACGAGGAACGTTTACCTGACGGGCAAGAAGGATGTGTTCGCGTGTCTGAGGCATAGGACCGTCAGTAGCAGCAACAACGATAATTGCACCGTCCATCTGGGCAGCACCAGTTACCATGTTTTTCACGTAGTCAGCATGTCCAGGACAGTCAACGTGTGCATAGTGACGATTTTCTGTTGCATATTCAACGTGTGCAGTATTAATAGTAATACCACGTTCTTTCTCTTCAGGAGCATTGTCGATTGAATCGAAAGATTTGATTTCGCAAAGACCTCTTTTTGCCAATACCATAGTAATAGCAGATGTAAGAGTGGTCTTGCCGTGATCCACGTGACCGATTGTACCAATGTTTACATGGGGTTTCGATCTGTCGTAATGTGCTTTAGCCATAATTCAATTTTTTTTACAGTTATTATTTATTTTAATTCATCTTATCAGAGCCGGTGATGAGAATTGAACTCATGACCTCTTCCTTACCAAGGAAGCGCTCTACCCCTGAGCTACACTGGCCAAATTGAGCGGGAGACGGGACTCAAACCCGCGACCCTCAGCTTGGAAGGCTAATGCTCTATCAACTGAGCTACTCCCGCTTGTTACCCTTTTGGCTCGATAAAAAACTTTCCGAAAAGAGATGGTGGGGAGAGCAGGATTCGAACCTACGAAGGCGTACGCCAGCAGATTTACAGTCTGCCCCAGTTGGCCGCTTTGGTATCTCCCCGAATATTGTATTTAAGCTTAGACTTTGAATAACATTTAATTAAAACCTTCTCTTGCAAAATCAACTTTTCGTTTCCGACTAATTTCGCTAAAAAAATAAAAGTAAATGTTCAGTACAACCTGTCGCTTCTTCTCTTTAATTTCAGAATTTCAATCATCAAAAGAACAGACCATTTTAAAGAATCGCGCCTCAAAAATGGTCTGCAAATTTAAACTATTTTTTTTGCTAAAATGCCAAATAAACTACTTTTTTAAAAATTATTTGGATTTGACTTTCGTTTTGTATTTATCTAACTGTTTACGAAGCGCATCCACTGCCAAATCCACAGCTTCTTCGAAGGATTTTGCCTGCTTTTTTGCAAAAAGAGATTCATTTGAAGGTACCGAAAGTTTAATCTCCGCAACTTTATTCTCCTGATCTTCGTCCTTTTCGAGTTTCAGGATCACTTCAGATCCGATAATTCCTTCAAAGAAGAGTTCAAGCTTGCTAATTCGTTTTTCACAAAAGTCGATCAGCTTTTGGTCGGCTTTGAAATGAACACTTTGTACTTTAACATCCATAATTTTTCCTCCTTTAATTTAAGCTCTCGGATGAGCTTGTTTGTAGACCTTTTTTAGTTCTTCGAACGAAGTATGAGTGTAAACCTGAGTTGCTGCAAGATTTGCATGCCCCAGCAACTCTTTGATTGCATTCAAATCTGCCCCGTGATTAAGCAGATGTGTCGCATAACTATGCCGCAATATATGCGGACTTTTTTTATCAATTGTGGTAACTAAAGACAATTGTTTCTTAACAATACGATAGATTAATTTGTTGTAGGCAGGTTCCCCATTTTCGGTTAAAAAGACAAAATTTCCTGAGTCGGGGAAAAGCTCGTTCCGCAATTGAATATAGTCATTCAGTACAGCCGATATTTCCACTGGGAAAGGGACCAATCTTTCTTTATTACGTTTGCCCGTGACTTTCACCATTTTTTCAGGCAAATCAAGATCTGCGAAACGAATACCTACCAATTCAGACAATCGAATTCCGGTACCATAGAAAAGACTTACCACTGCCTTATCGCGTCTGCCCTCAAAATCGTCAGTGAAAAATTTTCCGTCAAGTAACCGGTTAATCTCCTTTTCCTCTACAAAAACGGGTAGTTTCTTACCCATTTTAGGAAGGATTATCTGATCAGTCGGGTTTTTCCCAATTTTCTCCTCACGCATCAAAAACTTAAAAAAAGACTTCAGTGTAGAAATCTTCCGGTTTACGCTTCTTGCGGAGGTACCACCATCCATCAGCGATATGATCCATTGACGAATAAGATGATAATCAACCTCTTCTACACAAAAATCCTCAACCAGTTTCTTTCCAAATAAAACAAATTGGTCGAGGTCATTTTCATAAGCCGTAATGGTGTGAACCGAATACCGCTTTTCGTATTTTAGATAATTGAGAAAAAGTTCCGCATTCAACATTTCAGGGGTGAATGATTTCAGCACTCAAGATACGAAATAAATACCGTCCTACCCAAAAATCTTTCCTTTCGGAGGATTTATTCTTCTTCCCGCTGTAAATCTTCGATATAGATCGCCTTTTTAATCTCAGTACGGCGAGTTATTGATGGTTTCTCGAATGCCTGACGAATGCGAAGTTCCTTCACAACACCTGTTTTTTCGATTTTTCTTTTGAAACGTTTCAATGCACGTTCAATGTTTTCGCCGTCTTTAACTGGAATAACAATCATACTATTCGTTGTTTTATTTTATTTATTTGTCTCTTATTTCGGACGGCAAATTTATGAATTTTCTATTATTAATCAAACAATGAGTTCAAAAAATTATAAAAATGGAAAAAACGATATGCAACCGAATAAATCACTGAGCGAATTTCAGATACGGGACTAACCTTTTTAGACTATCTTCGGCAACCACTGATGAAAGATCGTTCGAAGATGTAAACTTGCCCTTTTCATCTCTTAATTTAAATATCCTTCGAGCAGTTTTAAATCCCACGTAAGGGTGCCGTCCCAATTCCTGGATGGTGGCAAAGTTGATATTAAATGTTTTGAGGACCGATGGATTTGCCGTGAAATATTGCGAAACTGCATTGAAATTATCTTCGCGCATACCATATACTTCTCTTAATTGTGAAACAGCATAATATCCCCCGAGAAGATTCCGGTACCTGATTATCCTGGAGGCAAAAACAGGACCGATGCCCGGAATCGCAAGTAAATGAAGCGAATCGGTGCTATTTAATTCGAGCATCATTACACGAGGTTTTTCCTTTTTTGCAAAGGCTTCCCGAATAATCGTATCGCGCTTATATTCTTTTCTTGATTTTATTTCAGGAGTATCACCCCAGGTTTTAACGAAGGAATTGTTTACCAAAGGAATCACGATGAAACTATCCAACTGTTCAAATAATTCAGGGGTCATCCCGAAGATCTTTTTTACACCATCCTTATTCCTAAACCTACCTCCTTTTAGGACGTATTTTGCCCAATTGGCAGCCAACTTTGGAGGCAAGCCCATGTTTACTAACCCAACTGAATCAACTTCATTTGGGTCGAAAGGAACCGGGTGCAATGCCAAACTGACAGGAATCTTTTCTTCTGATTTTGAAAGAAAGGCTTTAACTTCAGCATCCCATTTTGAGAAATCGGGTTTGTCTTCGGGAATAAAAAAAGGAATCATCTTCCAAATAATTATTAGAACGAAGATGACAAAGAGCAATACAATTATACCGGTACGCTCCTTCCCCGAAAAACTGAACAACTCACGAATCCATCTGGTTTTCATTCATTTGTATATTAGTCTCATCATAAGAACAACTACACAACAAACAAGCCTTTAGTCTGAAAACAAAACAACCTTATCAGAATGGGTAACCAATAGCAAAGGCAATATTGATATTATTTTTAGTCAAAAGATTACTTGCCGGGATCCATCGGTAACCTGAGTCAAGTGAAGGATCATGAAGTTTGATTCCAAGATCTACCCTAATGATTACAAACGAGAAATCGTATCTCAAACCTGCTCCTGTGCCAATCGCAATCTCCTTATAAAATCTTGAAAACTCGAATTCTGTTCCGGGACGGTTATCCTTCAATGACCAGATATTTCCCATATCGAGAAACAGAGCCCCCTCAAAAGAACCAATCATCGCGAATCGGTATTCAGCATTAGCCTCCAACTTAATGTCGCCTGACTGATTTGGAAATTCATTAGGATTTGCCTTATAAGAACCCGGTCCAAGCGTTCTGACAGGCCAGGCCCTGATTCCATTGGCACCTCCCGTAAAGTATTTTCTTTCAAACGGAACCTGATCTGAATTGCCAAATGGCATAGCGATACCGCCAAAAGTCCGGATCACAAAAACATTATACTTATCAATCATAAATCCTCTGCGATATTCTAAATCAGTCTTAACATATTGAGCAAAAGGCGTTCCCAGAAAATAGTATTTCTTACCTCCAATCGAATCGCTGGGATGAAGTTCACGATTAAACAGTTTGCTTACACCTGAAAGGAGAGTTCCCGCAGTTTCGAATGAAGCCCATAGAAAACTGTAATTCGACCGTTTCTGTATATTCTGGGTATTACGCGTAAAACTGTAGTTCCATGCTGCTATAGAATGATCCGTATAGGAACTTTTGATGTACAAATTTTCAATTCGCGCCACAAAAGCTGAGTCATAAGCAAACATCTTTACCATATTCAAATCAATCAGGTTAAATCGATGAGTCGTATATTCCGATGATTTCCACTGGTATCCAAGACTTGCTCTGAGAATTGTCCGGGTATAGTCAGGACGCCGCTGGTAGTTATAAGACAGGTTCATCAGGGTTTGCGGCGTTGAATAACGAAAAAGACTTTTCGTTTTTATGGGAGCAAGAAATTTGGGTAACGTAATCTTTGTCTCAATGCCTGATTCAAAAGAGTTAAATGTTGTGGCAGAATCCCCTTTCCCATAGTTTTGTTTTTCAGTAGCACCCAATAAAATAACATCAAGCAGTTCACCGCCTTTAAAAATGTTTTTATGCTGGTAACCCAAATTACCGGCAACACCCAGGTTCCCCAAAGAGTTTGTTCCTTCGAACGAGACCGAATAGGATTGCCGGACCGTAGGTGAAAGTTGAATAATACAATCGAGGGTGGGGTTTCCAAGCGAATCTTTTTTACTTGTTTCGACGAACCGAATGTTAATCAATTTGAAAAGCCTTAAGGAGAACAGATCATTATAAGTACGTTCAACGAGATCAACACTATAGTAACCCTTATCGAGGATATGATTCATGTTCATGAGCAATTCAGGATTATACCGCATCTTTCCGTTCGATATAAAATATTGATTGCCAATTTGGACAGTGTCAATTTTAGTGACTGTATTTTCATCCTTGTTCTCGGCAAAAAGCTGTTTCTGAGATTCGTAATTGGTGAAGAAATAAAAATTACGAAAGGTGAACCTTTGATGATCTCTTTCCTCTAAAACTGTTGGATCCTCTGAAATATTTTCCTTTTCAACTACAAGTTTAAGATTTACACTTTTAGGAGCTTTTGTGGTATCGGCTTCAAAATAAATTTCGTTTTTATTGAGCCGATAGAACCCATTATTTTGATATCCAAGCAATACCCTTTTGCTTTCATCAGCCAAAACATCGGTATCGAAACGACCACGTAATTTAATCAACGATTTAGCCGAATCTCCTTTGTTCATCGCGTTCATAGCGCTGTCAAGAATTTCAGTCTTATAGGATTGAATCAGATGGGGAGCATTGCTGGTGATGGAATAGTAAACCTCAGCCTTTTTGTTTTTTTTATAAATAATTGTATCCGTGACTTTTGCCTGATAATAGCCTTTGTTGTGCATGAACCGTTGAAACTCATCTTTTGATTTCTCGGTTAGATAAGTATTGAGAATTACAGGTGGTTCGCCAATCCTTTTCAAAATTCCCTCTTCCGTTTTTTTTCCCGAGAGGTTGTACAAACCAAGATGGAATCGCCAAAACCCAAGAATTCTAGTATTCGGCCTTTGCTTGAGGTAACTTTTTAATTCAATCTTATTAATTGATTTATTGTCAACCGAAATTTTCGATTTTGACAATAAATATTGATTATCAGGCACATATTTAACAGTGCTACATGAGGAAATCCATATAGCCACAAATGCAACTACAATGAACTCAATTCCGTATTTCGTTCGTAACCCCAATTCTTTAATATTTATAAAACTTAAGCAAAGATAATTAACCTGACAAATTAAAAATGGATTATTTTTGGGTTGTTCCAAATCGTAGTATAAAGTGCTGTCAAAAAATAAAATAAAGCTGATCCGATCACTCGATCTAAAAAAAAATCGCCTGGTTACCGGGCTGTTTGTTGCTGAAGGGAAAAGGCTGGTACTCGATCTGCTCCAGTCGGAAATTGAGATCTCTGAAGTATTTTGCACAAAGTTAATATCCAACGAATTAATCAGATACAAATCAGAACTTAAAATTGAGATTGTAGAAAAAGAGGAGCTGGAGCGGATAAGCTTTTTAAAAACTACCCCAGAAATAATTGCCGTTTTTAAGATCCCCAAATTGTTGATCGACTGGAACGATATCAATATTAACCTTACGTTAGTTCTTGATGCAATTCAGGATCCCGGGAATCTGGGCACCATTGTACGGCTTGCTGATTGGTTTGGAATTCGAAATATTATTTGTTCCGAAGACTGTGCCGATTTATATAATCCCAAAACGGTCCAATCAACGATGGGAGCTTTTGCAAGGGTTAGGGTTCACTATACTTCATTACCTGAATTTCTGGATAAGGCAAGACAGTTGAGTATTCCAGTTTATGGCGCATTTCTGGAAGGAGAGAACCTCTATCAATGCAATTTGACGGATAACGGATTAGTCGTGATGGGAAATGAAGGCAATGGCATATCGGATGGTGTTGCAGCCTATATTTCGAGGCGTATCAACATCCCTTCCTATCCAATAGGCGCCGCAACATCCGAATCGCTAAATGTTGCCATGGCCACTTCAATCATCTGCTCCGAATTTCGGAGAAGAATTATTTGTAAAGGTTAGCAATCATCTCGGCCACCCGTTCGCCATCAACAGCTGAAGACATAATACCTCCGGCATAACCCGATCCTTCACCGCAAGGGAACAGTCTCTTTATTTGAACATGCTCAAGCGTTTCCATGTCTCTTGGAATTCTAACCGGGGATGAGGTTCTTGATTCGACTCCAATTACAATTGCTTCATTGGTAATAAATCCCCTGGTTTTTTGCCCGATCAGTTTAAGCCCTTCTTGTAATCCAGATCCAATAAAACGAGGCATCCATTCATGAAGCGGTGATTCGATTAAACCAGGGCGGTAAGATGATTCAGGCAGATTTGCACTTCGCCGTCCAAGCACAAAATCAGAAAGACGTTGTGAAGGGGCAAACTGGGTATTCCCGGCCATTGAAAAGCATAATTTTTCGATCTCTTCCTGGAAATGCAGACCGGCAAATATTTCATCTTGCTTGTAATTTGCAGGAAGATCACCCGGCCTGATTTCAATTACCATACCTGAATTGGCAAAGCGACCTCCCCTGTCGGAAGGAGACATTCCGTTCACCACGAGCTCTCCCGGTGCGGTTGCTGCAGGGACAACCATCCCACCCGGACACATGCAGAATGAATAAACACCACGATCGTGAACCTGCTCAACAAATGAGTACGTTGCAGCTGGTAAATAATCACCCCTTCTCGTTCCGTGATACTGTATCCGGTCAATGAGTTCCTGGGGATGCTCCAATCTTACACCCACTGCAAAAGGTTTGGCTTCGAGCAGAATTCCGCCTTCGTGAAGCATTCTGTAGATATCTCTGGATGAATGACCTGTAGCCAAAACAACAGCAACTCCTTCGACAATTGAACCGTCGCGGAGTACCACCCCTTTTGCCTCCTGATTTTTAATAACCAGTTCAGTAATCCGGGAATTAAAATGAATTTCGCCACCAGCATTGAGGATACTGTTTCGGATGGCCACTATTACTCGGGGCAAAACGTTTGTTCCAATATGAGGATGGGCTTCGATTAAAATTTCGTCCTGTGCACCATGAAAATTGAACACTTCCAGAATTTTCCTTACATCTCCCCTTTTTTTCGATCGCGTATAAAGCTTTCCGTCCGAAAAAGTACCTGCCCCACCTTCGCCAAAACCATAATTGGAGTCCGGATCAACGATATGCTCTCCATGGATAGCTGCAATATCGCGCTTACGCTCGCTTACTGTTTTTCCACGTTCGAAAATAATAGGTTTGAACCCAAGCTCAATAAGATGAAGGGCTGCAAACAAACCTGCCGGACCGGCACCCACTATCACAACCTGTGGTTTCTTAGAAACATCAGGGTAAGTGAAACCTGGCTTCTCAGCCAATGGCATTGGTTCATCGATAAAAACATCCAACCCAAGATTGATGCGAATATTTGAATTCCTTGCATCAATTGAACGACGTCTGACTATAAGATTAAGAATACGACCCTCCTCAATTTTCAGGTTTTCTGCAACAATAGATTTAAGCTTTGAGGGATCATGTGCCTGAACAGGAGATACGGCAATGTTTAGTTCCTTTTTCAATGGGAAAGATTAAGGGTAATTGAATTGTTGGCGTTATACGAGAAGCCCGAAGCTAAGTTCCAAATTTGGAGGTATATTCGGGAAGGGATTATTCAAAGTAAAAAATCAAAGTGAATATATTTGAATTTAAGTCTTTGAAAATATACCCGTAGTAAGGAATGGGTTTACTTGGATCAGTATCATGCCTGATGAGATTATTTAAACCATAAGAGAACCGAAATTCAGCTGTAAATCGGAAATATTCAAGGTATGAATCGAGCCCCAGCCCGATTTCAGCATATCCTCCGTCCTTTTTCATGTGAACAACGCTTTCACTGATTCTTTTATTTTCAAGATCATACCGATATGCTGCACCCAAATAAATATAAGGTCGCGAATTGTAATGACGAAATCCTTTATATCTGATACCTATGGGGATATCAACATAAGCCGATGGCGTAGTAAGGTAAGCCTTTTCATCCATGCCCTGGATTTTATATGCATCCTCCTTAATCGGAATGAAATATTTAAAACTTCTACTGCCCAATGACATACCAGGAGTAAAACGAAGATCAAAGTCACGGTCAAGCCGGAAATTAACGACCCCGCCAACAGTGAACCCCGGTGAAATTTGATAAATCTCGGCGGCAAATTTCTTATTTTGGCCGTAATGATTCAGTGCATCGGTCACAAGTTCAGGCCGATTAATAAATACCGGATTATCGGTAACTTCATTATAATTAGTGATCCTGTAATCCATCGTATTCAGCCCCAGATAAAAGCCAAAATGGAGTTTCCGATCATCAAAATAGGTGAGATTATCAACACTTTTTCGTTGACCAAAAGTTTGAAT